>Ga0116227_10000318_pt1 | contig 90365 bp, 75 predicted proteins | sample S1TSphgellanicum_FD_89693 | JGI IMG/M metagenome (GOLD analysis project Ga0116227, IMG submission 89693) | Host-associated microbial communities from peat moss isolated from Minnesota, USA - S1T2_Fb - Sphagnum magellanicum MG | ecosystem: Host-associated > Plants > Peat moss > Unclassified... | reverse complement strand
CCCCCTCCCAAAAAAAAAAAAAAACTTAACCATAGGTAGTTTCTACGTTTCAAGCACAAGCGACTGACTGGTGAACGAACGCATCTACCCGAAAATAACTTAACCGTAGTTTGGACTTCTCAATCACAGTGACTGGTGACCGTTCACCATACCGACTGACTTATTAGCGTTGTATTTACCAGTATGCGATCGGAGGTCAAATTAGTGCGCCTGAGGTTTGTGATTAATCAAAGCTTAATCTTGTTTAATTAACAGCCAACGTTAATAATAACTTAACCGTAATTATTATTTTGAATCAAAATGATCGGTGAGCGTTCGCCATACCAACCGACTGATTAGCGTCTATCTACCTATGAGATTAGAGGCAGATTAGTGTCTATGTTTCGTGATTAAGCTATGAGATTAGAGGCAGATTAGTGCCTATGTTTCATGATTAAGCAAGACGTAAGCTTGTTTAATTAGCAGCGGACAACGTGGGTCACCATACAACAACATAAGTTAATTTAACCATAGTAGGTTTTTAACTTCTCCATCTCACAGTGACTGGTGAACGTTCGCCATATGGACTGACTGACTGACTGATTAGCTTGTGATTAGTATGTGATTAGAGTTTGATTAGTAGGTAAGTAATTGTGATTAAGAAAGGCTTAAGCTTGTTAAATTAGCAGCCAGCCTCCGTCACTCCTCCCGAGGTTCCTTCCCACTTTTGGTTGTCTCTGAAAGCCGCAAGTGCCTTGTTCTTCCTTTCCGGCACCATCGCCGTCTTGTTTGCTGGGTTTCTGTTTTTCCTTTCTTCCACCCAATTTCGCTCCACAATTTTTTTCCGCCGGGAGCATCTCTCGGTTCCCAAAATGGTGGATTAACGAGCTTGCTGGGTTTGATTGAAGTCAACCCGTTACAGGAGACGTTTGCTTGTTTGCTTCTTGTTGCTTTTGTTGTTATTTTCTTGCTACCGATTCTTTTCTCCCTTTTGTTCTATGCTTTGAGGATTTTTTTATGAGGTTTTTTTCGGAGGTTTTCTGTAACGTAGGGTGTGTTGTTGTTGTTGTTTGTTTGTTTTTGCTCTTGGGGGAATTGTTTTGGGGTCTTTCAAAATCGAGGTTTTGGGTTCTTCTTTGGCTCGTAGGGTTCTCTCTCTCTCTCTCTCTCTCTCTCTCTCTCTCTCTCTCTCTCTCGTAGTGTTTTTTGCGAATTGCGGGTCTTGACAGACAGAATTGCTGTCCTGCCGCAGGAACCTTGTCCGATTTCCTTCTTGAAATTAGAAGAAATTGGCTGTTTTCATCGTTTTAAAAAAAAAATTGGTTTGTGTGCATCTTAGTGTTGTCTGTCGTCTCTCTCTGTCCTTCTGGTGTGTGTGTGTGTGTGTGTTTACTGGTTTTCGAAATTTGGGTTTTGTGTTTTTGCATGCCACACAAACGGTGGCTTTTTGAGTCTGGAGAACCCTTCTGGTCACAATTGTGGGTTTGAAGGGGAAATACCCACTGCCCATGCCCTTGGCCCTCGTGTGTCTTTTTGATACTGATAAAAGGTTTTGATCATTCTTTGTTTTTCTCTGAAACCATTGCACCATTTGATTCTCATAGTTTAAATGCTTACAGCAATTTGCATCCTTTGATTTTCAAGAAAGGATTTTCTTATTCCTCACAGGCGAAGCCTCAAGGGTTTTGATTCTGTGTTCTTCAGAGCAGAGCCAGTGATATCAGGTTTTTTAAAACTTCCCTGGCACTTCCTGCATGTCGTGACCAATTTTCCTTCCAACAGGTGCACTGTGGGGAGGAGAAGGACGAGAAGGAGAAGGAGAAATTCCTTGTGTCCACCAGATTTGAAGGGACATTACAACTGAGGGTTTACTCCCACAATCCTCATTTGAGAAGAAAATCAAAAGAAAATAGCATTGCTCAGTTGCAAGGGCTTTGTACAAGTTGCTGGCCAAGAATAAACATGAGGGTTTGAGACTGGGTTTTGCAACCTATGACTACAGATTGTGAAGGTTCAAGGATTCATGCTTGAAGAAGTATGTATGGTTGGGCATGTGAAACTAAAAGGATTCTAGTGTGAAGAAGTGTACTGTTGGACAAGTGGAACAAAGGATTTGTGCTTGAAGAAGCGCATGGTTTGGCATGTGAAACAAAGGCGTTGTGCTTGAAGAAGTGTATGGTTGGGCATGTGAAACTAAAAGGATCTGCGTGTGAAGAAGTGTACTGTTGGACAAGTGGAGCAAAGGATTTGTGCTTGAAGAAGTGCATGGTTTGGCATGTGAAACAAAGGATTTGTGCTTGAAGAAGTGTATGGTTGGGCATGTGAAACAAAGGATTTGTGCTTGAAGTGTATGGTTGGGGCATGTGAAGACAAAGGATTTGTGCTTGAAGAGGTATGTATGGTTGGCAAGTTTGGCTGGGGTGTCCTGGTGAAAGTTATAAAGGCCTCTGCACCTGGCACTCTTGTTGGCTGCACAGAGGAAACAAAAGAAGATGAAGACTTCATACTGACTCAGATTGTGGAATGATAACTCAGTGATCTCACTCCAGTTTTGAGAAAGGGTTGATTGGAGTTTGGGTTCCTTTACAACTTTGGATTTCTTGTAAGAGCTTTGCGAAAATCAGGTCTGAGAATTTGTGCATGCACAGAGTTTCCTTATTCAGGGTGAGCTTGACAATTGGCAAACATGTTGATCCATGTGGCAGAGAATGGGCATTCCTTTGAATTGGAGTGTCAGTCTATGACAATTGTAGAAGTTGTACAGAACTGTTTGGTCTCTCTTACTGGAATTCCAGTCCATGACCAAATGCTTATATGTGGTGATTCAAGACTGGAGAGTCAAAGATCTCTAGGCAGCTACAAGCTGCCCTCAGAGGGGCACCATGTGTTCCTCTTCAACCGGTCTCGGCTTGTAGCTGACTGCCCTCCACCACCCCTAGAAGATCCAGAGATTGTGGTGGCTGTACTTCCGGCTGTGCCCTCTAGTGTGCATGGAGGTCACCCACTGGATGAAGCAAGTGATCCAGCTCTCAAAGCTCTACCATCATACAAACGCCAATTCAAGTACCATTTCCAGAAGGGGCATGCCATTTTCAATGCAAGCCAAATGCGGTTAGACACTTGCAGGCGACTGCTGCGGGAGCAACAGGTGCAGGAAATGGCATTGAAAACCGCCTGTGGTAACATTAATTTCTACTACAAAATCATTGACCATGCATTCAGCGATTTTTTGAAGCACTTTGGCCGTCAACATAAGCAGCACTCAGACTTGCTAGTGAACTTTGAGCGATACTTGGAGCGCTTGAAAGCATGCAAGCTGCACCCAAGCCTCCAATCTGAAACTCGAAAATCACTCCTGGACTGTGTGAAGCAGGCCAGTCTACGCAAGTGGGCAGAAGACTGTGCTTTCTCTCACAAGCAATTTGGTGCAAAAGTGACTGAGCTGAAGATTGTGTATGCGGATCTCCAGCACAATGTACAGAGTTTGTTCTCATTGCCGCCGGTTGTCAATCTGCAAGACCTTGAGGATACCATTGAGGATCATGTGAGGTTCACTGAGGAGCAAGCAAGCATCATCCAGTCACTCAGGTCTGTTTCTTCTCCTCTAGAGTATCACAATTAGATGGGGTTCATCTCTAGAAAGAAACAATAGCCTTGGTGGAGTCAGTTGACACAATAATTTTGCATTGTATTGGCAGACAGGAAGTTGGTCTTCTTCTATACTGTCTTCAGTGTTGTAAACCTAATGTTGTATGTTTTTGTGAACATGCATTCATCTTTGCTTCAGCAAAGATGTAAATACTGTGAAGAAATTGGTGGATGATTGCGTGAGTAGTCAATTCTCAACATCATTGCGTCCACATGATGCCGTCTCAGCTCTCGGGCCCATGTATGATGTTCATGACAAAAGTCATCTTCCCCGAATAGAAGCCTGTGATTTTGAGCTTCAGAGTCTTTTGGAGTACTGCAAGAAGAGCAAAAATGCAATGAACTTGTGCATACACACACGCCTCCAAAATGTTGCTGCTTTGCAGTCAAATATCCGAGATATGCGGAACCAGTTGGCAGTGTTCAAAGAAGCCATGGCTCGCCAAGATGAAATCTTTCAGGAGCTGAAGAAAGTCCGCCGTGTTGGGCCTTCTTACAAGGCTTGTCTTGCTGAAGTTGTGCGCCGGAGAGCACACATGAAGCTCTACATGGGACAGGTGATAGCTAGGCTTTTCATTGTGCTCTATATGAAGTTGATTTTCAAAAAGGTGTTGTGTCCACTAGAATCTATGTTGGTGGGGGTTCATACCCTCATGTTAGAAGCCACCCATAGCTATGTTTAATCATCAGGGGGAAGAATCAAGCAGCACCCAAGTTGGATTGTGGTCATCAGTCCAAAAGGGGGAAGAGGTATGCAGTCATTTCAATGCAAAAAAAAAAATTCTGTCATCAATTGGTCTTGATTCTGAGCTATGGAATGTGACAACAGGCTGGTCAGTTGGCAGAGAAGCTTGCGAGAAAGAGGGAGGTGGAAGTGGGGCGTCGTGAGGATTTTTTGCGATTCCAGAGCATGTACATCCCCCGGGAGGTGTTGCAGGCCATGGGCTTGTTTGAGGTTCCAAGTCAGTGTGTTGTCAATATTGCACCCTTCGATACCAACTTGCTGGACATTGATATCAGTGATTTGGAGCGATATGCACCAGAGTCCTTAGTAGGGCGTTTGCCCAAGGCATCAGGCCCAGACTTCAACATGAAAGGCATGTCACACTCTCTTTCTGACAGCGGGTTTCAATCAGGAGGTGAGGTTTTAGAGCTTTTTTGTGCTGATCACAATTCACAAGCACACTGGTCTATATAAACCTTCCAAGTTTGGGTTTTGCACTGTGCTGGGCAGAAACCTGTCCCAATCTGTACAAAGTGACTGCTGGCCACTGTGTAAATGACTCCAGAGGACAGTGGCTTTTGTGAACTTTTGATACATAAAAGGTTTTGAGAGGATATCGTGTTGGGTAGTGTTTTAAAGTTGGGAGTTCTTGTGTGTCCAGGGGGATCTGATGTCTCAAGAGATGCTGGTGATGGTGAAGACCTGGAAGCAAGTGAAGAAATCGTGGACGATGAAATTGCTGGGACAAGTAAACTAGAGGTGGAGAATGCATGGCTCAAATCGGAACTTGCTTCAGCAGTTGCAATGCTGTGTAATTTGGATCCAGACTTTGAACTGGAAGAGGGGGAGGGTGACAGTCAGGATCCAGAGAGAGGGGGGGGGGAGGCAGAAAGGCTTGGAGAAGTGCACACTGCAGCCCAGAGAACAGCTGAAGCTTTGCATTTGAAAGATGAACATGCCAAACATTTACACAGTATGCTTGCTATGCGGCAGGTATGTGATCAACTTCTGATTGTTCATGAGCATTGTTACTCTGTGTGAGCATCCCAGCAATGTCCTAGCATGTAGCCATTGCACAACTGGTACTACTTCCCCACAGGGTACCATCTTATGCGATTCTCCATCTTGTGGTCTCTATGACATGACAGGCACAGTGTGGATCATATGAAAAGCGCATCAGGGAGCTTGAACAGCGCCTTGCAGAGCAGCACATGCAGCTGCAAAAATGTGCATCAGTGGAGGATCATCAGAATGGCCATGATCAGAACCATGAGCAAACAGGGGGTGATGCAGAAGAGAAGCAGGCAGACTCATCAGAAACTTCAGGGCTTACAGGGACAAGTACAGGGAGAATGCAATCCGGTTTGGGGCTTTCAGAGCCCATGGATGAAGGTGTCACTAGTAATGCACAAGCTAGCTCCAGTACTAGTGTAGTGGGGCAGACAGATTTTATCAGCACCCAAACAGGAGCTGCAAAGGAAGCAGGGGATGAAACTATGAGTGACATTTCAGGTACAAAACACATGCAGTACCATCTTCTTCTGTCTATTGAGAACTAACTGACATTGTGATTGAGACTTTCTGTCAGTCCTGGATGCATTAGAAACACAGGACACATACATTTAGCATAATTCTCTGCCCAAAGTCTTGAGCAGATCATTTATGTATCTACACCCATCAGCGGGAGCTGATGATGGTGATGGTCTGATACTCTGTGAGCGGCACACTCACAAGGTTATGACTGCACTCATTCTTGTGTCCATTCAGGTTTTGCTGGAATTAATGGAACAGTTATCTCCTCAAGTTTTTCATGACATTTCCTCTGCAATCTACTAGATATGCATGTGCATAGCAAGTCTTAAACCTTGGTCATATGGTTGCCGGAAGTCCTAATTACTTTGACTATCTACTCAATGTTCAACTCACCTGACATTGATGATTGATTTTGAGTCCAGGTGCAGTGTCCATTACAGATGCAGGGATGGTGGAATCCAGAAAGGAAGAAGCTGAAGGTAGAGGTGAAGATGGAGATGAAGGCTTTGAAGATTCCACAAAAGGTACCAAGGCTTTGATTTGTGTGTTGTCCTGAGGGCCTTCATAGTTTTTGTATCTCCAATGCCTACTTGTTGAGTATGTGGGTGTCTATTTTTTTGTCAGAGTGGTTGAGGTTCAGAGTTCTTGCACATGTATGGTAACATTTGGAGCCCAAGAGAGCAATTTGTTTGATGCTGTGCAATTGTCCCTTTCCTTGATGAAAATCCCTGAAGTGCAAATTCATGCACTCATCTTTGGTCATTTCTGGCTGTTGATGTAAAGCTTGTGTTGCTTTTGTTTGTGTGATTACTTAGAAGAAGAAAGGATTGTGCAAATGCCAAGGGAAGAGCAAGGGGCAGATGTGGTCAGGGTTGATGCAGTTCACATCACAGTCAGGCCCCAAGGCTATGTGGGAGATAAGGATGTGGAACAAACAGAAGCCTTTCTCAGGGAGAGGAAAGATGAGCTTTCAGCCTTGCAAATAGCACTTGAGGAGAAGGTCAGCTTGCTAGCTGCCACGGATGAGAGGCTCAAGGCTGCATTGGTGGAAATTGATCAACTTCATGCTGAGCTCAATGGAAATGCTGATATGTTGAGTGAATGCCAGGTCTATTTCTGTATCACATTATGTACCCAAAGCATCAATCACAAGCTGATGACTATCTTAGTTTTTTCTCTGGATGCGAAGACATTGGATAATCTTGGAGTCTTGCCCTGGTCTGAATGCTTTCTTTCAATACAGATGAATTGTGCAGACTTGGAGAATCGTTTGCATGATGCCCGAGAAGAAGCTCGAACTAATCTGTGTGCCTCTGACCGGAGAGCTGCTGAGTACAATGCACTTCGTGCATCAAGTGTGCGCCTGCGGGGCCTCATGGAACGTCTCCGTAGTTGCATTACTGCACCTGTTGGCAACCCCTCCAGCTTTGCAGACTCCCTTCGCTCACTTGCTGGGTCCTTGTCCAGGTTAGCATTTCCCCAACCCAAGAAGCTGAAGAAAATGGGTTTAAAATGAGACAAGAATTTTTCGCACAAAAATCAACAAATAAGTTGGGAGTTCCACTGACTGAAATCTGGTAGTTTGAAGGAATAGCCAATGTAATGGGATGTTTGTGTGGGAACAGTGTAAGCATGAACGACACTGGTGAGGACAATGAGTTCAGGACAGCAATACGGATATTGGCAGATAGAGTGGGAAATCTGGTCCAGCAACGTGCTGAGCTTATGGAACGATGCACTGTAGCAGAGACCAATCAAGCCCACTTGAACAAAGAATTGGAGAACCAGACTGAGATGCTCAAAACCCTCTACTCCAAACGGAAGTCTGACAAGCAGGTAGGGTTTCTCCTGAATAATTCTCTCATGTGATGGGTTGCACGTTTCCTGTTCTTTTCACCTATGCATAAGTAGTTGTTGACTGAGGAGAGAGAGAATCCCAGCAGTAAGATTTGTCAGCAGATGTTTTAGATCCCTTTATGGGTCAATGCACAAAATCATTGAATTCGTTGCAAACACAGTAAACTTGTCTAGACTTGAGATCAAGTGCTCTCATTTGGATTGTTAGCTCATTTTCCAGTCATTCATGTAAAGGGTCCGGTATGCCAAAGTTGTGAGAAATGTGGATTTTGAAGGATATTTGTTTTTACTCCTTTGCAGGCGAGCCAGGAGAAGATATGTTTTACAAGATTTGATGTCCATGGACTTGCAGTGTTTTTACCGAATGCAAATGGCTATTATGAGGCAATGAACCACAACTGTCCAAATTACTATCTATCTGGGGAATCAATTGCACTCTTTCAGGAGCAAGGTTTGCCTAGTGGGACCCCTTACATTGTAGGCCAAATTGTACACATTGACTGTAAGGTCGCAAATCTGGCTCCATCGCCTTGTTTGTCCTCAAGTAGCACCTCTGATGGAAGTCCAACTGGGAGTGAACACGGATCAACAATGGCAGTTCAAACACGTAGTACAAGGGCAAATCTGAACCCATATGGCTTGCCTCTTGGAACAGAGTTCTTTGTGGTCACAGTAGCCATGGTACCTGATTTATCCCCAGCCACTTTCACATAGTTTCTAGATTTTGAAAGTGCTGCTTTGGACTCTTGTTTGCAAACTGGATGGTAGTGACTTTGATTTGCATGAAAAAACTTACTTGAAAACAAGGAGTTTGAAGGGGAGAGGTGAGTGAGAGCATGCTGTGATTGGGTTGCTGTTTGGCTCTCTATTCAAAAACACATTGATTATTTGTGTGTATCACCATTCCAATTGTACATTATACAGGAGAAAGCTTCAGTTCTTTCTAGATGCCTCATTTTTCCCTTCCTTGATCAACCTAGTTTTGCCTGCCCTTTGTTTATTATTCTGCAACTTTTGAGTTCCATTGACATCCCAAATAGTTTCTCAAATCACAATGTGTCTGATAACCTGACCTTTTGTGTCCTAGTACTTCATAGTGATTATCTGGAATAGATTCTTGCATTAACATTGTTTTTCTTCATGGTTGATTTTTTGCATGTCTTGGCAAAGTTTTCATTTCAAGTTCAAGAATCTCCAATAGCTGATCAATGTCAATCTCTTTACAGTCAAATTATGTAACAAATAGCAAACTATGACAAAGTCAGGGACTATTGCAACATGGAATTTCATTTTGCCAATAAGCTCCCTGAATGTTTTCTTCATGATGCCAAATCATTTTCTTCTATAGAGTGTGTGTGACCCTTGCACCTAGAATGTAAGAGAAATTCACTCTTGGCATCCTCTTTCCCTATAAAAGAAAAGTGCATGATGTAAAGCCAAGAATTGAAAGGGTAACCCTTTCACCTGCATGTAAGAGAAATTCCTCTTGGCATCCTCTTTCCCTATAGAAAAAAAGCACATGATATCAAGCCTTCTTGTAAACGCCCAACAAGTGGAGAGAGAAAGAAATTCCCAAATCAAAACCTCTTCACAAAAGGGCTACTACCCCTTGTAGGGGGTGGGTAGGTGGGTGGCTCTATGTGAGTCACTTCAATGTAAATCTAGGGTAGTGTAGGACACTTGTTAGGGGATTGGGCAAAGGGGGGAGAAAATAAGGAGAGGGAGAAGGCGGGGGTGATGGGGATGGTCGTGTGAATAGGTGTTAAAGGGAAGTCTTAGATTCAAGTTTACATTTATTGAGGATGATCGTAGATAATGATTGGATGGGATTTAGGTGTAGGTGAATTTGTAGATTTTTAAAGTGGGAGGGTGAGACTTGGAATTGTGCTTGTAAAGAGAAGGATGTGTGTAAATGAACTCATCCTCTTTTACCAACAATGAAGGTGGAGAATTCTACTCTTGAACCTATGAAAGGGAGAATATTTCCCAATGTTGATTGCGTAAAATTAACAAGTATTTAAACATCCATGCACAAGAAAGTCAATGTTTTTAGTCCTAATCACCGCTCCCTAACTTGAGTTGTTGTCTTTCCTATGTAAGTTTTGTTTTTCTAATTATGGTTCAATTAATGCAAGCAATGTTAAATTACTTAACTTGAAGTTGTTATTTAATTGTAACTTACAACTAATATATTATTTGAGGTCTGCATATATCTTACACCCTCCCTTAGACTAAAGATCAAGGTTTTGGACATGCTAAGACTAATGATTCTAAAATGACCAATCATTTAATGTAAACCTTCAAATTTGATTCTTACTAATGGTTTAATAAAGACGTCTACATGTTGGTTGGTTGCAATGTGTACGATGTCAATTTCTTCTAAGATTATTTTATCCTATACAAAGTGATAATGACATTATATATGTTTGGTTATGGCATGAAAGAGTAAATTTCTAACCATTTTGATACTACAAATATTGTCACAAAAATTGTTGTCAATCATGGTTTTGCATGTTGAAGCTTGCTTATAAGTTTCTTTAACCAAATGACCTTTTTTGTTCCTTCCATCAAAGCCCAATATTTTATTTCGACTAAAGACAAAAAAATCATGGATTATTTATTTTCTCACCATGATAATGGTGATCAGTTTCCAATTTGGAAAATAAAACCACTTGTGGGCCTTCATTGTTGTGTGTCACCTACCCAATCAACATCCACAAAAACTTCTAGCTCTATGTTTCCTCCCCTCTTGTAGGAAATTCCACAATCTATGGTACCTTTCAAATATTTATAATTTTGTTTAATTAAATTAATAAGGGGTAGTTGAGGGTTGGCTAAGAAGTGGTTGACTACTAAAACATAAAAAGTAATAAAAAGTTTGGTGTTTACCAAGTAAATCATTCTCATGTAGGTGGTGGGATCAATTTTTTGATCATTCATATATGTTTCAAGTCTAGTACCCTTTAGCATCAACACTTTGGTCACATTACAATTTGCCATTTTAAATGTTTGAAACATGTCTTCTATGTATGGTTTTTAGGACTTTTTGGTGAAATAAACATGTTAATGCTTGATAGCATCCAGGTTACCCCAAGTCCATCCTATTGAATCTTCTTGCTAGTTGCTCCTTAAGCCAATAAATCTTTTTTTCAAAGTTTTTAATGATGATCAAGTCATTGATGTAGAGCATGACAACCAAGATTTTCCCATCTTGATGCCAATAATTCAAGTTGGAATCTATTATGCTTCTAATCATGTTAAAATGTTTGAAAAGATTATTGATTTTCTAGTACCAAGTTCAAAAGTGAAAGCCAATATAATGTTTTGTTGAGCTTACAAACCAAGTGTTCATTATCAGACTTCTCAAATCCTTTTTGCTACTTCATGTAAACCACTTCATCAAGGTCACCATTCAAAAAAGTTGTCTTAATGTCCATTTGTGACATTTTCCAGCTATAGTGGGTAGTTAGAGATATCATAATTATGCTCCACTTAATCAAAGGTGCACAATTTTCATGAAAATCTATGTTTTCATTATATTCAAACCTTTTATTACAAATTTAGATTTGTATTTTGAAGGTCTATCCATAAAGTCATTTGTGACTTTGTATACCCACTTAATTGGTATTGGCCTCTTTTCTAGGGGTAATTGGGTTAATGTACATGTCAGATTTTGTGAAATGGAATTCATTTCTTCACTCATTTCCATCTACCATCATGAACTTGGTCACATAAACAATTTAAGAAATGTTCCAAGCATGTCTAGGAATGTTTAGTTTTGAAGAAGAAACACTTGTAAGGAGTTGAGGCAAGTTGTGAGTTCTTCATCTAATGCATTTCTCATTAAATATTACATCATGACTAAGAATCACCTTGTTAGTTTTTGGATTGAACAACATGTAGGCTTTCATATGAATACCCACACCATCCAACATAGTTCCAACTTTGAGTCAAACTTCTTTCTATCGATTTCAAAATCAAGGCATGAGAAACATATCCAAAAATCCTCAAATGTTTTAGATTTGGCTTCTTCCTAAATTTAATAGTTCTTTCTCTATCCTACCTTGATTAATTCGTGATGGTGATTGATTGAAAACATAATTTGCAATATAAGTTATTATTTTTAACCACAAGCTCATGGGTAATCCACTTTCTAATAGTATTATCTTGGCCTTCTCAACTATGGTATGGGTTTTCCTTTTAAAGACCCCATTTTGATGGGGTGTGTGTGCTTGGTTAAATTGTCCCTTGATTCCACATTCTTCACTATACTTAGTACAATCACCATTAATGTATTCCCCATGCACTTACCAAATGTAAATTTAGAAAAACCTTGTTTTGGAAAAAAATTGGCTTCTCTCAAAACACTTGAGTTGTTCCATTAGATGAGCCATGAAACTTTCTACTCATTGGAAATCGTTGTTAATGTAAGAATTCGAAGCTTTTCAATTAACATTTCAAGGTTAAAGTTCATATCATAGTGAATATGAATTTGATGTAGGAATTTAGGACCAAGGGCTAGATCACAAATGAGAAGAGGCTTGGTGAAAGTTATCAAGTGGTCCTTCTTGACCTATTCCACAACTTTTTCCATGAAGGTTTGTGTCTTGGATGTTGATCTCTGGTTGGGATTTGACACTTCTCATAATACAGTTTTACAACAACATCAGTTGTTGTGGAAAGCTCTCTTTGGATCCAAAAATAAAAATGATATCAAGTTCAAAGACTAAAATGTTAGAGTACATGGGGATTGCATTGAACTTAGGCTAAAAGATGTAGGAATATCATGGAACAGAGAATGGTTACTACCGATTGAAGTTAGTCATGGTATTCAGTAACTCCACCAATCTTTTTATTGTGTTCAACAAGATTGAATTGACACAAATGTGTTAGGAAACATCCTTGAGGTGTACCCAAATGATGAATGGCATCCATGCTTGAAGATGATAATTTTTGTCCCAGACATAAAATATACGTTTCAAGAACCTTAAGAGATCTGCATCTACTTTAAGAAACATCTCAAATTTTTCATTCACCTCCTTCTAATGCTAAACCCAACCCTCTTCATAAGAGACAACAATGGCTTCCTCCCCTTGCTAGTTTATAACAAAGACATAGAAAATCTTATCACCCTCTTGGTACCCCATTTGGAACACATGTTCCATTTTCAATACATCAATCTTCAAAGTTGATTTGACCACTGGCATGGAGATCATCTTGCAAAGGGGAATGCTCTTGCAAACTTTCTCCTTTGGTGTAATCTCAAGTGTTTATCCAAGACCTACACCGTCTTGAACTTGTGGTGGACTTGCACTTTTTGGATTATCTAATCAAATGATCTAGCTTCGTGTTTTGAACTTGGGATTTTTCACCTTGCATGTGCAACACATAATAAAAAACAGACACCCATTTTGAAATCACAATTTGTAGGTTACAAATATTCAAGAAATTGAAACAAAATGCAAGTATTGAAGAAATCAAAACAAGTTCCAAGTATTGAAATAGTTGAAATAGGTTTATTTACCATATCTATGGGATTATCTTGTGCAATGTTTGCCTTCTAGCCTATGGCTTGAGAGATTCCTTCCTTTAAATGAGACACTTTAGTTTCAATTCCCACTATGTGACTATAATGCATCTCCATAGAAACATGAAATTGAAAAATTCAATGTTAATATTGATTACCTCTTCTTCAAGGATTTTCATGCCTTCTTCCTCTTGAACTTAGAAACCTATTGTAAATCAAAATGAGCAACCAAGTAGAAGTAAGAAGATAAACAAATTAAAACATGTGAAATCAAATTGTAATAGTAGCAACTAATATACCTCCTACTCCTAGTTATCAAAAAGATTGGCCTCCACAAGCTCCTATAAAAAACACAATAGCCCATCAATGAATTTTTCATTCTAGAAAAAAATATTCATAAAAAAATTGACTCAAAAACAAATTGATACAAAATGTCCATTGCATAGAAAATAAAGCTTTGTCATTGAATGGCAAAAAAGGGCAAAGAGCTAAGAAAGCTTCTTTTGGCCTCCATAAGTCAATGTTGAACATTGGAGGCCAAAAGAAGCTTTTTTGGCTTTCGGCCAATTTTTTAAAGAATTTACATTAGAGCTCCATAATTGGAAAGGAATAATATCGAAAAAAAAGGAGCTGAGTTTGGAAAACATTGGAGGAGCCAAGAATTTTCTTGCTCTCCATTTTCCAATGATCAACACTAAACCTTGGAAGGCTAAAAGCAAAAATGTTTTTGGTCCTCGAAAGTTCGTCACCAAAGTTTGGATGACTGAAAGGTTTTTTGCTCCTGACCATAATTTGAGCTCCAAATGTTGGGAGCTCAAGGTGTGGCCAGAAGTAAAAAAGCTCTTAGCCTCAAATAGCTTAGCTTTAAACTATGGAGGACCAGGAGAGTGAATGCTTTCATGCCTCCAAAGCTTGGCACGCTTGGTGCCAAGCTTTGGACCACCAAAAATTTCCATAGATTAACATAAATCTATGGAGGCTCGAGAGAAAAAAAACTATCAATCCTACATAGCTCGTCATTGAGCTTTGGAAGACCAAAGTTCAGTGCCAAACTTTGAAGCGCTAAGAGCATTTTTGTTCTTGGCCCTCCATAGTTTGATGCCAAACTATGGAATGTTGAAAACCAAAAGCTCTTGGCCATAGTTCAAACTCCAAAGTTTTGGAGCTCAAGTTATGGTCGAAAGCTCCAAAAAATGCTCTTGACTTCCATGGCCGAAACAATATGCTTGGTCTCTTGCAAAAGCATGGAACAAGATCTCCTTGCTCTTGCAAGAGCATGACTTGACAAAACATGAAGCAAGAAAAAAATTAAAAGAAAGAAAAAAGAATTAGAAAGCTTACCTCCAACTTTTCTTGATCTACATTAATGTATTCGTTAGCATACCATATATTCTTACCAAATCAAGAAATAAAAAATTGAAAAAAAAAAAATCGATGAAACAAAATGAGATATATTGAAATTTATAAAATTTTATATTGTGAAAAGACAAAATTGATTATAACAAAATTATTATGTTTAGAAAAAATAATTTAATCATTGTCACTAGTAATGTGAAGTAGCATGGAGCCCAAATTAAATTATAAACATATTACACATGGTTTTTTAATATATTAGCATTGAATGGTTGGGAATGTATTCTTGTCAATATACTAAGATATTAAAAACGTTGCAATATTTCAACCTACTAAAATTGAAAAAAGTAATATAAATAATACTACAATGAACTTCCTCCAACTGATGCATTCAATAGCTTTGAAATGTCATATGGTGTCGTAGGTAATGGCATGATCTAAAACACACAATCAATATACAATTTGTTGAAAATGTGTCCAATTCAATTGGGAGTATGTGAAAATTTGATGTTGTATTTAGTTTAAGAAGTAGTTGTTTGTCACAACTTGATTGAAATAAGTAGTAATGGCATCAATTTAAAAATTAATATTGCCAAAAACATTGGTGACCCTTTGATTCTCTTCACAACTTGAACCAACCTTGTATCATCATATTGGATTTCATCATGTATTCTCTTCATCAACACAAAAGAATTACCATATACATCACCAACCACTCCAAAGTGATTATCACATAATGTTAATAATGTCACTACTACAAAAATACAGTTTTTATGCTACTAACATCATGTCTAAAATGATTATATAGTTAATATCTAGAATAGACTAGTAATGTGAAATGACTAAATGTGTCCATCATGATTAAGATCAAAAGAAACAATGTCCAATACAATTTTAAAAATTAGCATTATAGTGAAATCAAACAATATGTTGCACACGTGGTAAATGTGGGTGCCCATGTGGATTTGTCTATGTTGATTAATACAACTAACATAACTAGAATTAGTCATAAAATATGACACACATAATTATAATGTTATTTTTAATGACATGGTACTAATAAAATGGGAAAAAAATCATTTTTTAATTTTTAAAACTTCATTATGAAAAAAATGACAAAAGATAATTTATCATTATTATTCATAATTATTCAAATAAATAAATAATTTACAAGGGGGAATTTTTGGAAAAAAATGTTATGAAAAAATGGAGTATTAATTAAAAATTTGTCACTTTTATCAAAATTATTTTTAAAAAATCATAATAATTAACTAAATGTACATGCTAATCTTGAATTATTCAATTTCCATGATTCGATTCGTATTTGTGATGAATCAAGTGAATGCATATATATGTCCAAATTAAATCAACCCCAAATTAAACCATCTATTTATTTATTTGTGATCAAATGACATGAGTAAAATGGAATAATAAAATAAAGTAACTTCTTTTAATTGAATAAAAATAGAATGAAACTAATGTACATCTCATTTAAATTTGAAATTAAACAAATAAATAATTTATTTATAAAAATATAGTAAAATCTATTGATACTACAAAAACATTGTAACATTGAATTCCAAAAAAAAAATTAAAAAAATTGATATAAGATTGAAGGCATACAAATTTTAATACCATAATTTGAAAAGTGTTTTTTTTTTGTTATGATATTTTAAAGATTTTTAAAAAAAAAAGAATTTTGATAAATATGTGGCATAAATCAAAATATTTAAATTAATGGAATGTCCATGACTTTGTATTAAAAATATTATAATATTGAAGTCAATGATGAAAGTAAAGAAACCAAATGTACCCAAATAGTTATATGTGAAAATTTTAACCCGAGCATAAAAAACCATTGCTTGAATTTTTGAAACAAATATTGAATTTTTCATTCGCGTTCTAAAATTGAAAGGAATCCCAAAGTTCAATATGATTATAATAATAAATTATTTTTACCTAAATAGTTATAGATTATACCTCAATCACATATTTAATACCTTATATATGATTTAATTTTTTTTTGATTTAATTATTTGTTCACATTTTGAAACTAAAAAAAATTAACAATTCTATGTAATTGTGAAAATAATTTTTTATTTAAATAATTATAATTCATAAATTACATATAAATCCTTTAAATAAAATTTTAAAACCATCTTAGTTGTTGTACATTTTGAAATGGAAAAAAATCACAAAGTTTCGAGAAAGTTAATAAATTAGATGTACTTAAATAATATTTGAATACCTAACTAAATTCAAAGTTTCAAATGAAGCATTTGAATTTGTTAATTAATGAGTATATATGATAATTATGATTTACATGTATTTCTTAATTTAAAAATTAGAAAGTTCAATGTAATAATAAACCTACCAAATCAATTAAATCAAATAGTGATATTTTTAAAATGCATTTTTTTGTTTAAAATATGTGTTTATATATTTTGTGATGTCATTTTTTGTCATCATGCAAGGTGATGGTTTAGTGGTTAAGGCCTTTTAATGTGGCCAAAAAGGTTATGGGTTCAAACCTTACTTGGAATTCAATCATCATTAAAAAAATCGTGTATTTGGGGATTAAATGACTTGTATGACATCGACCGATGCAATCTACCAATATAAAAAATAAAATATAAACCAAAAGAAAAATATATTTTTTCGATGTTGAATTATATATCAAAGGTGGTAATGTTTTGGATTCACCTATAGTCAAAAAATATTAAAGTTCCATAATGTCATTAAATATTCATATAAATGACATAACTTTTAATTTAAAATTAAATCAATAATGTCACATCAACTAACAGCCTTAGTCATTTTAGGCATTTTGGAGAAGCATATTTAGTCATGTTAATCATATAATTTTGTCACATTTGTGTCAAAAATGACTAGTTTATTATGACTACAACCAATTTTGCCCATTGTCTAATGTGATTAAGAATATAACTAAACTTAGTCAAAAAAACTAGTTTAAAAACTCATATTTGTAGTAGTGTATGATTATAAATTTGTCTCCAAAAATACATAAACAAGTAGTTTACTAATATTCAAGGAGCAAAATTGGTAAGAGAATTTTTTTATTCCCTTCTAACAATATCACAAACCATTAGGTACCCAAATCAAAGAAGTTATTCAACTTTTGCATCACATATGTGGGTGTATCCCATCATTGCAAAGAAAATCACCTATAGTGCAACATATTTCATCATATTTTGGATCTTGTGAACATGTAAAAACAAGCTAATTAAAAAAAAACTATATATGGAAAGCACATTTGGAAACTTAGATATTGACCACATTAAACCACTCTCTTTTATGTTTTGATTAAATTTACTTTGGTCAATGTCAAATAATCAAAGTCCTTCAGTACTATATATCTTGTCTTTTATACCATCTTTTTAAACTATATTTTAGCCCCAAAAAACATTTAAACAATGAAAAATGACTAATTGTTTTAGACAATGTTTATTGACATTTTAATCATATCAAACATGATTAAGTTGTTAGTTATGTGAACACCTATCATGTTCATTTTGACTTCAAAATAAAAATTGCTAACTAATGTGGCTTGTATTTTTTGACTAAAAAATGACATAAGTAAAGTAATTAAAATGTAGGCATGGGGATGTAGGCCCCTTTAGGCACATACATCTAGGCCTTCCTCCTTTATGCATGTAGGCCAGTTATAGGTTTCCCCTTGGTATGTAGGCCACTTGTAAACCTCCCCTAGGGATGTAAATCTTAAAGCATGAACAAGGTGTCACCATAAGAAGGAATTAAACTTCTCACCTCCATGGTGATAAACCAAAGCATTAACCATCCAACCACCACTTCAAATGATAACAAATAATGTCACAACACAAAATATAAATACATTTATTTTGAATTTCACACATTATAATTTCAAATCATAACTTAAATGCCTATGCATAATTGTGAACATGATTAAGGTTGGAATTAGGTAGGTAAGTGGAAAATATTTTATTGCACCTATCAAGAAACATTATTATTACACTACTATATACCTATGAAATTATATACCTAATTATTATCTATCTACTTACCTATTACCGATCCCAACTTACTTATATTACCAATCTATATTTTACTTACTTACACTCTTAGAGGCCTAAACACCTACATTCCTAAGGTGTCTACACACTTACACTTGACACATATGTATATAAATAACATCCTCAATGACTAAAATCTAGCACATATAATATGTAACAACCCAAATCACCCATGGTGTGATTAAAAATTAATCATGCCATACTAGGCACCGATATCATGTAGGAATCACCAAATTTGTGTGTAAGTGGCATTGTTTGATTTGAATATAAAAATTCATGAACTTAATCAAATAATACATGCTTATTTTGTGGAAGGGGCAAAACATGCAAAAAATACCTTTAATCATTTCAAACTAGTAAACATAATCACATCAATCATTGTAATCATGCTTATAGTTGATACTCTAGAGCAATGTAGCTTATTGGAAAAATTATGATTCAAAGTAGTGCATGATATGGAATGTGAATGATGTCCAAGCCAACATACCAATCCAACAATGTCAAACTTAGAAAGTGGATAATCAAGCATGACCATCTTTTCAACTTTGCTTTCATAATTTTAATTTCATTATGATCCATTGTTTGCAATTTTATTTTCAAGCTACATACATCTCAACCAAGTTAGATAAATACATATAGTTGGCTCAAAATTCCCCCAATTTGTTGACATGAAAGGTAAGCTCTATTAAACTCATATTGATTCCAACTTTTGCATTGTCGCCTCCACCTACATTACATGCAATAATATTTGTCATGGCTATGGCTTCTATGAACAAAATTGATCCATTGTCACTAACTATTTATTTGTGTAACTTGTTGAACTTGTCATTTTCCAAAGAATTAACTCATGAAACTACATTTGGATCTTGCCCAACATTGGACCAAAGTATTATTTTTACCCTTGACAATTAGTTATATTGTAAATATATTTTTCCCAATTCTACATCTACCTTACTTTCTTAAATTGTTTCTCCATGAACAATCAATAATAAATACAAAACACTTTGGACTCCAAAAAACAATACAATGAAAGGAAGATTACAAAATATTAATGTTATTCAAAGATTGGTTTTTTTGTTATTGAAGGTAAACATGTCCTTGCAAAACTTAAGGGTTGCGCACATGTCGTTGTTTGCTAATTAATTATGTATTCATTGTATCTAAGTCAATCCTCCCATCATCTATGGAGTTTGACATCCACTTATTTTTGGGAAAGGCCTCTACCCATTTGTCATCAATGCCCAAACACTTGCTTTGTCTTTCATTACAAATCTCATGTATGCACCACACCGTACTTACTATTCAAAAACTAATACATATAGCCCAACCTTGCCTATCACAATCCAAAAATTATGTTTACATATGTATAGAAATGCAATTAGATGTCTCAATATGAAATGCACCTTTTATTAGCAATTTCAAGAGGTAACTTCTCTATAATGAGTGTTATTAGTCTAGAATTAACCATAGAAGAAAAAAAACAAAGGACCACAAAACAAGAACCCCTTTTCACTTATGTGACAACCCAATTTCATATTGCAAAATTCTACAAAAACCCAAGAAAAATTAGAACACACAAAAATGGATTGAAAATCCATTAAAGTAATAGAGGGAGGTATTTGAAAATGTGTTTATAACCGAAAAATTGCAACAAAATCAAACTCGTCTCCATCCCATATTCAACTTTCACAAACCCAAAATACAAAATTTGCAATTTTAATAGTGTAGGTTGTATGTCTCCAAGAAATTCATAGAATTAATGTACAATAAATCATAAAAAGGTCACTTCCATTTTATTTAGAATGGTGTGCAAAAAATAGAATGTGCAACTTATTGAAAAAAAATAAACTTTCTAATTTACATAAATGTAAATAAGGTGCCTATAGTTCATTATGAAAATATACTTTAAATATATCTAATATATTATAAAACATACCTAAAACATACCATTATGTCAATACATACCAAAGAAACACCATTTTATCTCATGTGCCATATAAAAATGTACAAGGAATGGCCTCCCTAGGCAAGGAATTCATTTAATATTTTTATTTGATATTAAATTGAATGTACACCATTTCTTTTGACATTTGTGGCACCTATTTGGTCTACTAACTACACCATAAATGTATTTAAAAATATGACCACAAATAGTTGAAGTTTCTGATTTTATTGTATCCATGCAAATTGGACACCTAGGCTTAAATTGTTATTATATTGATTCAACATGCATATTTTTGTCCTTGTTTCCAACCCAATTTTAGATAAGTTTTTAAATTAAGTCTTGAATTAAAACATGAAAAATAAATCACCAATGTTGTTTATTTCCAATTATTTCAATGTATACACCAACCAACACATATCCAACTACAAAATGAAATACTATTTGTAAAAATTGTAATATTTTGGGCTTGATCATGTGTGTCATGGCCTTGCCCCCACCCATCTTCCTTTTTAAGCTTGTCCTCCTCCATGTTACGAAATGTTAAACATAATATCATAATTCAAAACTAAATAAACACAAAATAATAATAATAGTATAGTTAAATGAATTTTCTAACAAAACCTACATAACAATTAAATGGTTTGAAATCACTAAATGAAACATAACAAAAGTATTTATTTATTTATTTATCTTCTAGTTATCAAACAAAATATATGATTGTAAAAGGAAAAATACCAAAAAAAACGATTATAAATTCTTGTTTATGGAATTTTCATGGATCAATGGAAGAAAAAAATGTTTCCAAGTTTTCAAGCCCTTAGGGTTTGGTGATATGTGAACATTCTAGTCATTGAAACTTGATTATTAAATTGTTTTATCACCAATTTATTATATTCAAATTCATGTACAATATAATCAGTTCATTTTAGGGTTGGAAGGATTGGAATATGAAATTTGCCACAAAAAACAACTACAAAAGATTTTCAAATGAAATTGAAACAATAATTTTGACATATCATAAACTAAATCAAACTTTCTCACCATTAAAACCAAAACCTTAATGAACAAATATGTACACACCTTTTGCGGAACGAAGAGATGGGGGGTGATAAACTTTTTAGAGAAATATCATGAATAATAATATAATGGATCACACATACATACATTTCTAATTGAGAACAAGAATTATAGCACAAGGTTGTGCATTTGTAGCAAGTAGAAATGTGTGCATGAACCACATAACAAAATTATTTATGAATTTGCAAAGAAGTATGGTTTTTTGAGATGATGGTTTGTGCATGAGCATAAAGCTTAAGCTTGGAGCTTGGAACTTAAGCTTAATGTGATTTTAATCCAACTAGATATGGATGAATATGTCCATAGATGAATGATTTCATATGGATGAATTTCATATATGATTTGGATTAAATAAATAAATCATTGGATGAAATTCATCCATGATTGAAAAGTAAATAAATTTAAAATTATTTATATCCATCCTCATTTTTTGTCGAAGTATTAATATCTCAAACTTGAATGTCATTTTATAATGGTAAATTTTAAAAATTTGATAATAAGGAAAAATATGTGATGGGACCAAAATCATTTTTTAATTTTTTATTAAAAATCATTTTCATCAACATTGTTAAACAATTTTAAGAAATATTGTCATGGGATGAATGTACCCCCCTTGCCCTTGCCCAATTATTGTCAACAATATTATTACTGTGTGGAAAATTAGGGTGCTTTGAAAATAAATCATTATTAAAAAAATGTCATTGTCATCTATGATAGTAGGTTGTTTCAAGAAAGTTAATTATAGTGCCTAAAACTAAATTTTTATTTATTTCAAAAACCATTGTCACCAATGACATTAAATAGTTTTAAAATATTTAAAACATTCAAAACCCATTGTTGTCAACAACATTGGTTAAATTTGAAGAAAGTCATGGCACCCTCATTGAAAAATGGAAAACCCCCCCCCCCATTGTTGCTAATGACATTCATAAATAGGTTTGAAAAAAGTTGTGGCACTTTTAGAGTAAGGGGGTAAGGGCGAATCCACTATTGTCAATGACATTGGGTCAATTTGCCTAGGAAAAAAAGAAATACATATTTATTTATTTTTTAAAATAATGACCATGGAGTCCATGTTAGTATAATAATAATAATATAACTATTTTTTTTGGAAAATAATGGTATTTACAACCATAGCCATGCAATACATTTATAATGGAATTTGCATTATATTATTCAACAAATGATATATTGTGTTGGATTAGATTGTGTTTCATGAAGCTCTAATTAATTATAATTATGGAAAGAAATTTTTATCCATAAAAATATAATGACAAATAAAATATTCATGCATAATTTTGATGGAAATTCTATTATTAAAAACATGTAAATGCCATAATTTTTTTCCATCCATACATTAGATGAATGAAAAATTAATTCATCCATAATGAAAATGAATGAATTCATCCTCATGTTTGCATCTATGTTCATTGGTACAACATTCATTTGTGGTTAAATTCTTGGGTTTTACTTATAGTGTATAGGGGAAAATACATTTTACCATCCTAAGTTCCAACTCTAGGCTTTGAGTTCAAGCTTTAAACTCATGCGATAGTTTGCCTCAGTTTTTTGATCAGGTGATTTTTATACTTACTGTAATGAACCCAAGTAATCATTTACACATTAACAAGTGAACATTCAATTCCATGTCTCCCCAATCTAACAACATATACACACCACGCAACCAAAGTTTCAATTACATATGAGTTTTCACCCATTGAATTTTTTTGACATCGTATATTAACAATATGTTGTTGTTTTAAGATGTTGGATTTCAAATGACATAATATGATGTTTTGAGATGTACAAAACATTTGCATTTTGCAAAAAAACATAATACATCAACATATGCACCATTAGTGAGTTTTGGGGATTTTGTTTCATTGATAATCATAGTGTTTATGGTTGTCGCCCATGTAGGATTTTCCACATTCTATGCCTAAATCCATAGCATGAACTTTTAAGTTCTAAAATCTAACAAACCCAAATTACTCTTGTCACGTGTTTCATTTACATCAATCAACTTGAAAACCATACAAATATTGTTGGATTGTGTTAACTTTTTATTTGTTGTAGTGAAGTCCTTTCAACTTTATTACAAGCACACAAAACATTTTCCATACATCACTAAAAACCTTCATTTCTATACACAACATTACTATTTTAAAAATGGATTTTGACCCCAAAAAAGGACAACAAAAAGAGCCTAACTTCAAGATGAGGTGCAATGACATCATTTACAAATGAACATTTTGATACACATTAACAAAAGAAAACATAATTATTGGACTATAATTAAAGTAAAATGCTAAACATAATCTGGATGTAGAAAGGTTGCAATCCTTCACAATAGTCTTATTTTTGTTGTTCTTTTTATATGTCCATTGGTTTTTACATGTGTTATCTCTTTTTGTCAACTTTTTGATTGATTAAGGCAAGGAATAAGATGAGGCATGATGAAAAATGTGTTTCACAATCAAATCACATACATGGGAACATTGAGAGGAAATAGAAAACACAAGAAAAAAACAAAATGAGAAGGATGATAGGAAGAAGAAAAAACAAAGAAAAAATTGTTTCAATTGACTTCAATTCTACAAATTTTTACATAGAAATTGAAGTGTTCACAACTAATGCTATTCAACATTTACACATGGACAATCGTATGATAGATTTTGAAAAATCTCCCATAGAAAATTCCTTGTTTCCTCTCATCACTAAAGTTAAGAAAACTAGTTTGTTTGTTTTGTTTCTCATGTTGATATCTCCCAAATCATGGTGGCCCTTGTTGAGCTTTTGGTACCATTGCCTTTAATGACTAAGGGTGCTTTGAATCGCTTTAATAGTGCTTAAAGTTTAAGCCTCCAATGCAAAGAGTTATTGAATATTGGACAATTTTGTCAAAGAAATTTAAAAAAAAAAAAATCCCAGGAAAATTGGGGCAAGTTCTTGGTATTGCTGGAAAGCCCTTAATGAGTTCAATTATCATGTAGCTTCTGTTCACACTTGGAGCAGTCGTCTCCTATTCGCACTTGGGCCCGCGGCACAGACGTCACTAGTGTGAATGGGATAGTGAAATCTGCAAATGTGGACGGTTGGATCGAAACCTAGACTGCTCAGATCCCTCCAGAACACAATCCAAGCGCTATACCCTGCCCTCGTCCACGATCGACCGTCCTTTCTAAGTCTTAACGGTTGAGATGATCTCGCACGTCTTCACTCAAGGACGCGGAGCGTCGGTAATTTACCTGCTTTAGGGTTTGGAGTTCGAAAGGCTTCTGGTCTTTTGGTTTCTTGCGTCTGGTGCCCTCGTTGCGTACCCAAGCGCTTTCTTCTTTTCTGGTTGTCTTGAAAGCGGATTATTGCGGAGGGGAAGAGACCGAGGGTGTTTTCGACTTGTGGCTGCAAGAGAGGCGCTTTTTTTGTGTCTTCTTTCTTTCTTTCTTTCTTTCTACGTTTTTTCAGGAACCGGAGAAGCTTGTAAAGAAACCCTTGACGGCCGTTTTTCAGGTTCGGAAACACAGTAGGGAGTTGCAGCAGTATGGGGGACACGTATCAGGAGGCGGAGACGGAAGAGTTGCTCGACTACGAGGAGGAAGAAGCGGTCCCCAATGGCGTTGGAGCCAAAAGCGCTGGAGATACTGTGAAAAAGTAAGTTAGGTCCGGCTGTGATGTCATAATGGAAACCCTTTTGCTGCAACTATATGCCATGGCGAAGTATAAAAAGAAGAAAAAGAACACATCATCACATATGGCGCAGCTTCAGATTTGACATCACGACCTGTCTTTCCTCCGCCTATCAGTTGTTTTGTCAGAACTTATGGGTTGTTTGGTTGTTGTTCCTTTGCATGAAGGAACCGATTTGTAGTTTCGCTGAAGGTCACACCAGGCTGATATCTTTAAAAAAAGAAAAACAAGGCACCAGTTTCTAACCATGTGTTTTTGTCTGGCAGGGGTTACGTTGGCATCCACAGTTCCGGGTTTAGAGACTTTCTCCTGAAGCCTGAGCTTTTGCGAGCAATTGTAGATTGTGGTTTTGAGCATCCATCTGAAGGTTTGTTTCTGAGCTCTCTGAGTTGGTTTCAGTGACTCTTTCATTGTCAGGTTGACAGTAGAGGATGATAGTTTCATTGTTCTGTACATAAAAGTGTTCCTTTGTTTGTCGTAAACCTATGGGCTACTAATTTTTGGTCTCATCTGTGAAGTTTTCCTATGTCTGGGGTAATGTATGCCTGAAGATACTTTACTGTAGTTCTGCTTCACCTAAATGCTTGTTCTCATCTGTACAGGTAAAAATCTTTTTCCAGAACTTGAAATTTGGAGGAGTTGTGAAATGATGTTTGGACTTTCTTCTCATGTAAATGGGCTGCTATCTGACAAAGGCAATCCGATCATTGGGTGCTGGAGCAGTTCAACATGAGTGCATACCACAGGCAATTCTTGGAATGGATGTCATCTGCCAGGCTAAATCAGGAATGGGGAAGACAGCAGTGTTCGTCCTTTCCACTCTCCAGCAGATTGAGCCTTTAGCTGGACAGGTGGCAGCACTTGTTCTTTGCCACACTCGTGAGTTGGCATATCAGGTAAACCACTCACGCCCTATTTCTGGAGTGATTGTCAAGATGCAATTCAGTCCTACATTTACCGTCGGTGCAGATGTTATGTTAGATGGTCAGTGATGTACATGTTGCATTTCAAGGTTCTTGAAGATGCAGATGACTGTTCCTGTCATTCAAACTGCTCTTAAGTTTTGTTTTTGGTCCTGTTTTCTCTTTACTGTAGAGTTGGGTTTCCTCTTTTTTATGCATTGCTGCTTGTTTGCTTTTGTTTTGTCAGATCTGAAATCCATAACTTTATCATTGGGTCATCTCTCAATTCTTCTCAGATTGACTAAAATCATATGTATTGAGAAGTTTTCAGTACTTGTGAAATAGAATTTACCATGATATGTTGAGTGCATAATCTCAGTTTTCACTATCTGCCATTTCAGGCATTTATGGTAGGTTTCCATTAATGGCTGCCTGATAGATGGAGTAGTCAAGTGCAAGTGTTTAATAGAACAGAACTGTTTTGATGCAGATCTGTCATGAGTTTGAGAGGTTCAGCACCTACCTCCCTGACATCAAGGTGGCAGTGTTCTATGGTGGTGTGAACATCAAGACCCACAAGGACCTGTTAAAAAATGAGTGCCCTCACATAGTTGTGGGCACACCTGGCCGTATTCTGGGGCTAACCAGAGACAAGGACTTGAACCTCAAGAGTGTTAGACACTTCATATTGGATGAATGTGACAAGATGCTGGAGTCACTTGGTATGTATTTCCTTTTCTTCTGCTGTTAGGTCATCAGTTCTGACTAGCATGGTTTTGGAGTGGTATTGATTTCTACTGAAGAATATGGATATTTGGTAACTGCTACTGCAAAAGTCTCCTTAGCAAGATAATAAGAATTTGTGTTGAATGTCTATCTCTATTTTTTGGTGATAGTTCTCTTGAAAGTTATATTTCTTTTATGAGTGTGGCTGCAGTTGTCCATTTCTAGCACTTACAGATAGGGAATGGGTTGTAGACATGCGAAGGGATGTGCAGGAGATTTTTAAGCTGACCCCTCATGATAAGCAAGTTATGATGTTTTCTGCCACACTGAGCAAAGAAATTCGACCCGTCTGCAAGAGATTCATGCAAGATGTAATGTCTTGTGGCCAACTCATTCCTTCACCAGTCTTGGGACACTATCCTTCTTTCTTGGTGCCGGCAGCATGCTAGTGTCCATCGCCATTGCTCATTTTCCTTGTCTAGAGGGTGATTGATGCAACTTGGACCTGTGTTAGTTATTTCACTCCTGGTTGACAGCTGACTTGGCTTCCCCAAAGAAGTTGCAGGAGCAGTGGTGCTTCCATTGGGGCTCTCCTCCATGTAGCAGTTTCAAACAGGGGTTAGGGTGGATGAAGCTTCTAGTGTATTATTGCATGAGAATGTCTCAGTAAGCCTGGGGAAGGAGATCCATCAAAACTAGCAGGGTCTTTCTTTGTCATCAAATCAGGAGGCAGTTTTTGTTAGTATTTTCATCTGCCTACATCTTCCATTTTCGACATGCTGCATTGATGAGGAATGTACTGAAGGCAAATGTGTCATCTGTGGGCAGTTCCTACCCATGTGCATTTCGCATCTGGGATGGATCCAGCTGCATCTCCTATGGGAGAACAATGGGACACAGAAAATTGGTCAATCGCATTCTTTTGTGGCTGGAGTAACAGCCGTGTAGTTGCAGGTGTATTGGAAGCTCAATTTTTCTTTTGAAGACTGCTAAGGGGAAGAGCTTCAAATGGGGAAAGAAATGTGCTATACCTGGTTGGCATTGGAAAGGAAGTGTGCATGGGGCGCTGGCAGTTGCCAGGATGCCAGCACATTCTCCTCACATCTGTGTCTGTGTGTGTGGTCCTAAGTTTTTTGCTGGCATTTCAAATTACAGCCTATGGAGATATACGTGGATGATGAGGCGAAGCTTACGTTGCATGGTCTTGTGCAAGTAAGGTTTCTTTGATTTTATCTTCAGGTCCACAATATTTCTTCATATGATGGCAACAATTTGTAGATCACACCTGAATTAGAAATTGGAGTGGAGAAGAATCTGCATATTTGTTAATAGTCAGGGTCACAAAGTAGAAAAGTGGTTCTTTTATTTTGCCTTACTTGCATGGGTTGTTCAAAGCCACAGTTAGGATCCATCATGGGGTATTGACTGCTTGTGTGATATATTGGGGGCATATGCATTATCTAGCACTACATCAAGTTGAGCGAGGTGGAGAAAAATCGGAAGCTCAATGACCTGCTGGATGCACTCGACTTCAATCAGGTTGTGATCTTTGTCAAGAGCGTGAGCCGTGCTGCGGAGCTTAATAAACTGTTGGTGGAGTGCAACTTTCCTTCCATCTGTATCCACTCTGGCTTGTCACAGGAGGAGCGGTTTGTGCCTTGTGAACCTTACTGTCTGTTTATTTTCCATATTGCTCTGTGGCTCCTGTAAAGTTTCAGGGAAAAGAGTAAAACAATGTCATTGCTGTTCATATCAACCTGTACTGGAGAGTATCTGATTATCTACTTGTGCATGCTCAGGTTGACAAGGTACAAAGGTTTTAAGGAGGGGCACAAGCGAATTCTGGTGGCCACTGACCTCGTTGGACGAGGCATTGACATTGAACGTGTCAACATTGTCATTAATTATGACATGCCTGACTCTGCTGATACTTATTTGCATCGGGTATATGTGTGACCTTAGTGTAGACCCTAATACTACATAAATAAACCCAAACTGATTTTTAAGTATGTTGATTATGGAATTCATGAGAGTTTCCTTCCATCTGTGTCTTGAGAGAAGGTGGAAGATGAGTGAAGGAAGAGTATCTGGCTTAGGTTCCATATATGTTTTTCCCTCTGCTAACTGATCACCAGTTGCATATTGTACCAGGTGGGTAGAGCTGGTCGCTTTGGAACCAAGGGTCTGGCCATCACCTTTGTGGCTTCTGCCTCTGATTCAGATGTTCTCAATCAGGTAACCTACCTCTTACAGCACAGAACAGGTTGAAAGTTATTTTGGACCAATGTTGTAGTTGCAATGACTTGTAGTGATCTCTTATTCTTTCTTTCACTTATTGGGGGCCTGTTCTCCTTGTCAGGTTCAAGAGCGCTTTGAAGTGGACATCAAAGAGCTACCAGAGCAGATTGACACCACTACTTACAGTGAGAATTTGATCCCCTGCATATCTATTTTCTGTATTTTACTGCTTAGGAGGCTCTTGTCTACCTGTGCCTTGAAGAGGCAAGCATTGTAGCAATTGGTTTTTAATGTTGTTGGTTGTGTTTTGCAGTGCCATCATAGAGTCCAGAAATTTGAGGGCAAGATGTGGGCTTCAACATCTACATCTTACAACTTGGAGCAGTAAATGTAGACATAGTAGACATTGCAGACTTGTTAGTTGTTCTGATTCAATGTTGTCTTGCTTTACTTCCGTTTTCCAATTTTGACATCTGCTTTGGATCATTTGAAGAGTAATACCATTTTCTCTTTTCTAGATCCTACTTGCAATTTAGCAGTCTTTTTCTATATTTCTCAGTATGTGACATGCTTGTTTTCCCAGTCCTAGTTCCTGCTGCTTTTGTCACTGGATATCATTTGTGCTTATCACTAGGGCTAGTCCATTTATAGTATGGTTAATACATATCATTCAAGGGCTTGTTTTTCTGTGGTCAACTGGCTTTGGTGCTGTTTCTGCAATCCAGGGTAGTAGCCAGTTGGTCTTTCTTCGCTATGGTTAGGTTTAAAAAAGAAAATTGCATTGTTTAAAATATATATATATATGCAACAAAAAAATCAATATTTTATTTTAAGCCAATTAAGTAGTTAACTTCTTAATATTTATGTTCAGAAAATGCTATACAATTTCCATCCTTGACTTTCATATTGAGAGGATGTATTATCTCCTCTGATGTGAATTGGTGTTCAGGTTACAAACAAGTTTTCTGGGTGCTGTTTCTGCAATACACGGTAGCCAGTTATGGGTGCTCAGGTTAGAAACAAATTTTCTTCACTGACAATGGTCAGATGATTTGCATGGTAGTCTTGAATGTACATGAATGTGCAGTGCTGAAAGAAGGCTGTTGTTCTGAATTGTAATTTGGATATCTTCTCCATCAAGCAAGCCTCAATGACACATGTAAACGAGCCATGTTCTGTGAGCAATTGCAGTTTTTGAACAGTTCATGTGAGAAAGTTTTTTGATTCAAGGGTAGAATGTTCTAGAAAGGCACTAATGTGGCACTTTCCAGAACTGTGAATCTCAAAGAAGCCAAAATGACTTTCAGATTCATGGTTCTGGAAAGTGCCACTTTAGTTTGTTCTTTCTTAGAAGCCAAAATGACTTTGAGAAAGAACTCTAAGATGGTGTAGTGTATGTCAAGTCATTCAAGAGTAGGATGCTCAATAAGACTTCACCACATCTGAAGTGGTCAGGGACGAGAAGGGGAAATTGCTTTGGTGCAATGAAGCAGGGGCACATGCCCACCAGCACACCATCTACTGTAAGCCAAATATGACTCAGTTGTGGATGAACCTCAACTGAGTTTTTTAAACAGTTTCACCTTGGTAACCCATTCTGCAAGAAGTGAAGTCTTGTATGTAGGTAGATAATAGAAAAAAGGTGACTGGTAGGCACCCCATTTTTTTTGGTGATGTGTGGCCAGACTTCAACCTTGTCGAGGGAGGTGCAACCAGGCTAAGAGGGTTTTTCTCTGTTTTTCCATGAATTTTGCTCGATGAATTGAATGATTGCCAGTTTACATCAACATTAGGCATCCATATCACCAAGGTTTAGGTCATTAGAACAAACGATTGTGTGATATTGTTGCATGTTCGCTCTCAAAACCCTAATTTCCTTTGCCACCCATAATGCCAAAGCTTGGACCCAGGTGTCATTTTGCTTTCTGGTTTGAAATTCAAGCGTTGTTTCTGCGAACTTGAAGTGCAAGTTGTTGAGATACATGAGTTGGATTCGCCAGAAATCAGATCCAATAGTAGCTAGGATTGCGAAGATCTACAGAGCAATGTTTAGTTACTGTGAGGAGCACAAGCACCTGTCTTTTCTTGCAAACCTTGAAAGTTGAAACAGCTACTCCAGACATGAGAACCTCACTCCCCATCTTGTTACTTCATTTACTTGCTTCAATTTGGTTTTGTAATGTGTACATTGTACATTGTAATATGATTGTTTTGTGAAGTTTACAATCTACATAATTTTTGTACAATCTTTGTGTGCTTATGGATATGTGCAAAATTAATGGAATGGTCGTTTCAGCTTTGGAGGCTTACAAGAAAAAGGTTTCTATGGTTGAAAGGTGCAACTTGTGGCTTCTGAAGGGGGATCGAGATTTGGTGTTTAGGTGGAAGATGACGATCAATGATGGCATTTGCAAAGTTCAAGTGTGTTCCAAGTTCTAGCTTCTTACATCTTAAGAAATCATGTCCTTCTTTTGCATTTATTTCTTTTTTGTTGCGAAAGTTGGATCACAATTCACAAATCATGATCTTTGTTGAATTGCCTTGCATTGAATCCATTCCTATTTAATTTCAACTCGAATGTTACTTTTTCTAATTTCATATTTAATCACTTGTAGGCTAAGAGTATGAGACCAAATTCTTGAGTCATGAATCTAATGAGTTGAAATTTCAAAGAGGCCAAATGTGTCCTGACTTTTGAGATCAATAAGTTGTGAATATTTCGTTGTGTATATGGATATAATGTTTGAAAGTTTCTTGTTTAAAAGTTTTGGGTGTTTGTTGACAAATCGTCTAAGAATGTTAGAGAGCATTTGAAAGTTTTGGGTGTTTGTTGGCACATCATTTGAGAATGTCTAAGAGTTTTGGGTGTTTGTTTATAGATCGTTTGAGAACATCTAAGAGTTTTGGGTCTTTATCTATAGATTATCTACAAATGTTTAAAATTTTTGGGTATTTGTTTATAAATTGTTTAAGAACACCTAAAAGTTTTAGATATTTGTTAACACTCTAACAAAACATGTGGGTTGTAAAATTGTTGTGCAAAATTTGTCAAAACATGGAATGAAAAAGGGTGGAGAATACATCGTCAAAGATTGTGCCCACTCGAAAAACATGCAATTGTATGCACAAAGGGGTTCAAAGTCAATTTTGCCCAAAGTGAACAATCCTATGGGTGAAGGGAATCAAAAAATGGTTCCAATGAAAACATTGTTTCATGTTTTTGCACATGGTTGTCTAATGTTTAATTATGAACCTTGTATGAATTGTTTGTTAGTTTAGGAGTCCCTAACAATCCAACCATGCATCAGTCATATTTTGCTAGTTGGGTATTTGTTGAATTCATGCACACCCAAGTTGAGGATGACATTATCAAGGTTATACAATATGCCCAATCCATGCACACCGAAGTTGAAGATGACACTATCAAGGTTATACAATATGCCCAATTCATTGCTTTGTCTTGTGATGAGGTCACAATAGTTGGTAATGGTTCTTGGATATGTATCCATGCGTATGTTGTTGATGACTAAACTAGGGTACCCATTTGGTGTGTGTTGAGAGGATTGTGGATATATTTGGTTTTAACAATCTCACTAAAGTTATTATGGTTGTAATGTTCAAGGGTGGGGGGCTAACCAAAGAAAAATTGTCCAAAAAGTTATTGTGCTTTGGAGCCAATGGGATGAATGTTTTTTAGGGGGGGGAAACAAGAGACAAAACAAATAAAGGATTCATGGGCTCCTTATTTGGTGGGGGTTCATTGTGTTGCCCATTGGACAAACTTGGCCATCCAATATTTGGGGGATTTGACCTTAATTGCTCATATTGAGGTCTTCATGATGAACATGTGTGGTTGTTTTAACCACTCTCCTAAAAAGTGGAATTTCAAAAACTAGCTGAAACCTTGGATACAAAAGGGAACAATTTTGTTTTAAATATGAAAACAAGGTGGATGTCCATGCTAGAGCCCTTGAAGAAAATAATGACAAAATATTATCCTTTGCTTGCGATGATGCAAGCTGATTTTAATTCAATCTAGGTGACAAAGGTGAAGCTTATCCTTCTTTTTTTTTTGAAAGTTTGCATCTTAGTGACCTATGCCTTTTTGTTTGCTAATTTTGTGGCAAACCAACTTGAGGTTTTTATGCGACATACACTTGTTGCTTGGGCTAGCTTGTGTTTTGCCTTCGATGGAAAGCATGTAATCCCTTTTCAAATTTGCTCATAAGAGGGATATATTCATTTGTGATTTCATAACTATGATGAAGGTTTGTCAAGACCAATTATACACATTATATCATGACACCACATCCTCCTTCTACACTAATGAGTTCTAGTCCTTTCAAGGATTGATACAAGGTGATCATGAACATATTTGTATGAAGTGGGTGGCAAATTATAATATAGACAACATTGAACATCTTGCATTTGTTTTGAAAGGTGAAAAAACATGGGCTCAATAAGGTGCAATCTTCCAAATACGTGTTAAGTTGTCGGTGACATGAACAACATTTGCACTTATAGTGTAGCTTGTGAAGGTTGAGTACAAATGTAAGCTCCTATCATGTTCTAATTTTTCAAAGTTTATTGACACACTTAAGTTTTAAGTGAACAATGGACATGGTGATTCCAAAGCCATCATTCCCTATTTTTGGTTTTTATATATGTTAATTTTAAGGTACATTCATGATTCATGAATCATAACAATTGCAAATGGTTTGTGATAGGGATGTTATTGTGAATCCAAATGCAATAAGTGAACATCATGGTGGTCCTCCAAGTCCCCCAAGTTTTTGTTTCTAATTTTTGCACTATTAGATTTTTAAGTACATTCATGGTTCATGAATTGAAAGATTTGCAAGTTGTTTGTGGTTTGTATGGTTCTTTTGAATTATAGATGTAGTAAGTGAACATCATGGTGATCCAAGGCCCTAACCCAAGTTTCTATTTTGGGTTTTTCTATTTACAAATGTCATGGACCATGGTACATTCAAATTCCAAAATGACTTTAAAATATGGTTTGTAACAAAACCTATAGATGGTCTACATGTTTTCAAATACATTTTTTTTAAAATGAAAATTATAACACTTGGGTTGTGTTATGTTGGGAATTGGGATCACTGGAGAGGCTACTAAAGGCCTAATTGCTAAATTGGATGTTTAGTTTCCATAATAGGTAATGTTAGGTGTAATGGGGATTGTTTATTCCCAATATTGGATATTGGCAAATGTAAAGGTGATTTTTTTTCAACACGTGGAAGTGTTGAAAGGATTCTATTGCATCCCATGGCCATGTGGACAATTTAAAGACAACAATTTATTCTTATGGTTCCTACAATTTTATCATATTGGGATTTGGATGTTCAACAAGGTTTGTTTAAGTTGACAATGAAGTCGAATAATGCTCAAGCCATGGCTGAGGTGGTGGTATTGCATCCAACAAGGCAAACCCCATCATTGTTAATCCCTTCATTCGTTTTGTGATGAGTGATCCATGCATCACAACTCTTGTTTCATTCTTTTTTAGAATATCTACAGCTGGAAGAGAAATGGCAATGGTTCGTGTTCTTGGGTTCATGGAAGATGAATGCTACTTTAATTCTGTTTCATTCTTGAAAAACAAAATGTGCAATCAATTGAATGGTCACTTGCAATTGGTTGTTAGTATGAAAGCACAATTTTTTTTCACATTGGATACATTTCCATACAAGGTTACTTACAATATCTGGGCATATGTTTTATCAGAATATGGTCGAGGTTGATATGCTTGAAATAAGAAGCTATTTTTGCAATAAAATTTCCCTTGACATGTTGTTAGATAGCACTGCCATTACTTAGGTTTATTGCCATCTTTTTCGAAAATTATTAGTATTAACAACTAGTTAGCAATAGAGATGGAGCTTTGCTAACTAGTTCATATAGGTAGAACAAAATATATCATCACTAGGATGATTTTTGTATTTTTTTCTTAATTACCCAAAGGAATTTTGAGTACAATGGCATCATCTAGAGAATTGAAACATTGTTCAATTTTCATCACGTGTTTTGCATCACTCAATTGTTTTGCCACCTATGCCCTAAACCCACAATTTAAAAAAATTTGCTAGTAGGTAAATAGGTAATTTACAAGTTAGATGCACATAAAGGTTGTTTTTACTTTCAACCTACTAACAAACTACAAGTAGGTTCTTATTAGATAAGTGATAAAAACAACAATTGATCTAAACACCATGGTTAAACCATTTCTAGAGGCAATTGTAAATTACCCTAGACCTAAAATTTTGAATAAAAAAAATGTCAAAAATCCATGGATTCTTGAAATTTTTCTTTGATTTTGAAAAATGCACATATTTTCATGTCTTGCAAGAGTTTCAAAATAGTGTAGTAGGTAAATAAGAAATTATTGTTATTCATTATTTTTGATTTGATCAACCATAATGATTGGCCTAAATGATGAAATTTAGAATATCTCTCACTTTATATTGTTCAATTTTTCTTATTTATGGGTGAGGAAAGGGAGAACATTTTGTTTATATTTTCATTGTGACAAATTTTAATTGAGGCTTAAATTGAGAATGTGAATGGAAATGCTCTTAACTAAAAACTAGAACCCAACAAAAAAATATTTTTTAACCACTTATCATTCTTCTTCTTTCTTGTGTGGAAACAAATGGAAATTCCATTGCAAGGAGGAACCGATAAAAACCAAAGTGACGAAAGGGCCCTCAACCGTCATTCACCAAAACCCACACTAGCCAACAAAGGACACAACAATCAATGAGGGTTGATAACATCAACTCACTTTCCTCCCATTAAAGAAACAAATAGCATGACGAGGACCCCAACTCCTATCAATGGCTTCTAGAGTTTTCTTTTCATCCTTTGATTATTTAAAATCTGTTATAACACATATTGTCACTCCCTTCTACCATAGTCACTTAAATCTTCCCAAATAACCTTTTTTAGCTTGGCATCATGTCATCTAACATCATATGGTACACAAGGTGACACCCTTCAAAAAGGCCCATATAATACCAAACAACTTCAACATGATAGGCATGTGCTTATTAATAGTCATTGTTCCAAGTTGCGAGCTCTCTTAGTCAATTCAGAATGAAAAGGTGATTTAATATGATGCAAGAAATAAAAGGAAAACCTCTAGGCCTTGGTGGCTCTTGGGTAAAAATTTGTGTTTGACATATTTTAAACAATCTATTTGTATTTCCTAGCTAGCCTTGGCCAACCATGTGTTAATTGCCAAGGTTTAATGCTATAATGACCAAATAAACTTCAACTTTTTCTTTTCTTCCTCCAAACCTCCTTCCATATCAACTAGAAGTTCAATGGAAGAACCTACTTCCACTTTCTTAGCAAGTTGCTTGTAAGAATTTTTGTTGGGTTAATTAATTTTGTTCCTAGTTTGACATTATAATTCATTAACTACATATGCCCTTCCTAGTTCCATTGCCCATCATGACTAAAAGAAAATTCTCTAAGTGTACAATAGGATGACTTGAATGCTAGCCCTTAAATGTTAAAGTCTATTGAATACTTTTGCCTTTTTCAATATTCTTTCAAACATTCTCCAATACTTACCCCACCTCGTTGATAATAACCTTGTTTGGGATTGTAAGAAATCTTTGTGTCAATACATTAGCCATGGGTATGAATTCATTAGTTGTGCAAAAACTTTGACTAAATTTGCTATATCATCCTTATAAATTCCTAGCCATTGTTCAATACATGTCATTTAAGTTGGTTTTATGAGCTCCTCTATCCATTTTGGTGGTAGCTAGGTTATTACACATTCTCCACTAGCTCTTACATTCTCTTTCTTTCTATGGGAAATTTTGTTTTAATTTCCTTCCATGTCGAACTTTCCACAAGTCTCTAATTGTGATTGCCCAACTCTATGTAGTTTTTGGGCTCTCAAGATGGAGAATCCAAATTCCCCACCTCTAAACCTTGTGCCCTAACACAAGCTTACTTGCTATATTGATTTAGCCAAACTAGGAGGAAATTGCAATTTTTTCACAATTTCATAATCCTTCCCCAAACCTTGGATCCTAATGAAAAGACATGGTTCTTAACAATGACCTGACTTAAATTGGGGATCCATCTTTTCTGTTTAGAAGGCTTGCAGTGTGATAATGTGAAGTGTAACAAGGTTTTAAGGTTAGTTCTCCTTGGCTCAAAGGCAAAAACCACCCATTTGATCAACAAGGTGGTAACAAGCCTAGCCCCTCAATAATTTTATGAACACATCAATTAGACCAATTAACTTCAGTCTTAGCACAATGTTCTTTTCTTGCCCACAAAAAGTTGTGGCTAAAAGATTTACACTTCTTAATGACCTTCTTGGAGCCACCCCATATGTTAATGAAAAACCAAAGTGTTGACACCAAGATTGAGTTTACAATTCTTGCCCTACTTGCAAGTTGTAACTGTATCAAGCTCCAATATTTGAGCTTGCTTTAAAGTTTCTTGATAAAAAATGAATCCATCTCTTTGACATCAACATGTAGCCCAAATGGGTGCCAAAGAGTTTGGAAACATTTCCCTCGTTATTCCACTTGGCCTTTTCCAACATTTCTTGTATTTCCAATACGTAATTGATATGCCCTAATTCATTTTTAGCCCATTTAAGGTAAAAAAAAAAAGGTTGTAATTCCAATATTTCAAATTGATATGTCCCAATTCATTTCTAACCCATTTATGGTCAAAAAAAGTTGTAACTCCAATATATAATTGATATATCCCAATTCATTTATAGCCCATTTATGGTTTTAAAAAGTTGTAATAAACTGATCACATTTCAAACTTGTCCTCCTCCCTTGTAATTGAAAGTGTGGTGTTACTAACGTATTGAGATATAGTTTACTATCTTATTCTCACAAATAAGGTGAGAATAAAATAATATTCCCAACTTGGCTACCTCTTTAACCATAAAACTTCTCCCACCAAGATGAAGACATAGCAAGTTAAGGGACAACCCTATTGCACCCCTTTCTTTATATCAAATGTTTTGGTGATACTTCCATGCAGACATACTGTTCTTTTGGCATCCACAAAAAACCATAGTTGTGCCCATTTTTTGCAACACCCTGAACATGAAATGCCAATTTACCTTGATATATAGTTTTGCAAAGCCTAATTTTAGTAAGACCAAAGGTTGATTAATTTTAAATTAGCCCAATCCATGGTCTCTTGGGCTAGTAAGAAATTGTCAAAAATCAATTTAAGTGGGAGAAAAGTTTGTTTGATCCATGTTAATCACTCCATGAATATTTGCTAAGGTTTAACCTAGAATGCCTTCACAAAGATTTTATATGACACATTTAGAAGAATAACAAGACATAAGTTTCTAAATTGTTCTTTCGCACTAGCTTGTGTAAAACCATAATCAATCTTTTATTCACCCTCTTGACTATTGTCTCAATTGTCTTAAAGAACTCATTTCCAATTACCTCCCAAAAGAAGGTATAAAATTCTACCACTACACCATTTGGCCTTGGTGACTTACCCTTGGCCATTGAGATTGAAATACATGTAATTCCTCCATAGAAATAGGTTGAGTGAGCTTAACATGCATCATTAATGAACTTAATAAGTAAGCCATCAATAATTTTGGATATTAGATGCTTGCACCTTGGTTGGTCCTCTTGAACCTTGTATAAGTTGTTATAAAATTTACAACAAACATTTTTCATCTATTCTTTCTTGCTAACCATCCTACCATCTTCATCCCTCAACATCGATATTGGGGTTTATTTAGTTTCAACTTCACTATTGAAAAACATTATTTAGTGCATGTTCATTCTTTTTGTTCCACCAGACCTTTGCATTGAACCTCTACCCATTTATTTTGATGTCCTCCAACTCAAGTAATTTTCATCTCAAGGCCCCCAAACACATTTGCTTGGATGAAGGTTTGGAAGTCTCATTGTGCCTCTTCCAATTTACCTTTTATTTTTGAAGTTTTCTAGTCTTGACCTTACAAAACTCTTTCTAGATTTTGATTATTTTCTTAAGCTTAGAAATGAAGGGCGTTTCTTTGGGTTGAACACTATAAGTGTTGCAAATTTTTTCTTCATTTTTTTCAAAATGCCAAATGCTCACCATCCATTTTCCATGTTGCACTTGTGAGTGCTGGTTCACTTTGGCTATGGCATACCATATATATATTAAATTTCCCAATGCATTTGAACATTTAAAAATAAAATCATTCTAATAAGCACAAAGTTTGCAACAAGCTAAAGTTACAAAATGTTACAATGCAACATAAAGATCAAAACCACAATCACAATGAAGGAGATCAAGTTCCCCATAAAATGTTCTCATTCACAGTTGATAACAATTTTATCTATGTAAAGGGGACGTTTTAAAAAAAGTTGGCATGCTTTCTAGTTTGGAGGTTAAAACCCATGGTTTCAAATTTAAATTCTTGTGACATGGGCTTGACACCCTTTTGAGGGAACTAGCACAAGGACCAAACTGTAAGACTAACCTTTTTATTAAAATTGGAGGTAAAATTTTGAAAATAAACTCCTAAATTCAGATTTAGGTTGTTAAATCAAGCACATTGAATTTTTTTGAAAGTCAACAAGTAGGTTGAACTTTTAAATTGGACAAAGTGTTTTACTTATTTTAATTTTTTTGTAAAACTCATATTTTCACAATTTTAACTTCTTGTAAAACTTAATACATGCATCATTTATTATTTTATCTAATTTGGACTCTATGCTGTTACATATTTTTAGTGACATTCAACTATATGATTGTGTTTAGAGAATGAAGATGTGTATTTTTTATATTTGTGTGATGCAATCACATTTCGAAGACAATGAAAAAATATTATTCTAAGTTGAGTCCAAATGCTATATCGATTGCATATGCTATTGTAAAAAGCCCACAAGATGAACCATCCTGCTTTTGCATCAAATTTGCAAGTGTTGCATTACTATAAGTGAGTATATTTTCTTTGAATAATTCTACTAGATTCAAAAGGTTTCCTCCAATATTTTGTGAAGTATAAATGTAACAATTGCCAAAATTCAAGGTGATTGTTTATACCCTAAACATTTGTTTCTCCTATATAGTTCTTAATAGTTTATTGGTTCCATAAAATTACATATTTCACTGTAACATCTACCTGTGCCACCAACCAACCAACCAACCAAGCATTTCAAGAAGTCTTGAGTAAAGAAAAATTGCAAGATTGGAGCTTCTATTTGTGTACATCCCAAAAAGTCCTCACAAATGGTTTGCATGGAAGTTAGTTGCATGTGTTCAACAGAAAGACCAAGTCCTACCCAACAAGGAATAGAGGGGACTTGTAGAGAGGAGGTTTCAGGCACATACCAATCAGTATGAAGTTGTTGGGGGTTTCACTTTTTGTCAAAAGAAAGAGAAAAAAAATAGAGTTGAAATCTTTGGTGCATTTGAGCACAACTTTCATGGCATATAAAAGCTAATCCCAAATCCAATTAGGTTGCAAAATTGTGGCACATGCCACAAAATAAGACGACAAATTATGCATACAGAGCTGCCACCATCTAACACATATGTTGTAACTTCCTAGTTTCAAATTAACCACTTGGTGATAGTTTATAGCAACTATTGTCATCAAGGAAGTTTGCAGTGGCACAAATCTGGAACACAAAGATGCAACCAAAATACATGTTTTGTGGATGGGATTTTCTTTAAATCCATTATAAGGTCTGGAGAAAGAAAGCCTATCTATCAAACCCTGAAACCTAAACCACCCCCCACCCACATTACTTTAGCAATTGCAAGCACTCTGAATAGGTTGGATATCTTGAATTTGAACCTTCATGCGCATCTGTGTAGGTTGATTGATTTTTGCCATGAAATTTTTTACTAGAAAGAGTATTGTGTATTCTGGTTCCTCACACTCATCTCTTGTTTTTTTGTTCCTCAATCTTTTTGCACATTAGCCAGTCTTGGAGCTTTTTGCACATTTGCTATTCTCCAATCTCTTTGCACATTTGCTGGTCTTCAAGCTCGTTGCACATCTATTGTTCGTCATCTTCCATTCTCCAATCGCTTTGTATCTTTACACATTTTCTTGTTCTTCAATCTCTTTTGCACATGAGCTGCTCTTCAAGCTCTTTGCACATGTGTTACAATTGTCTCTAGTCTTTTTGTGTTGAACAAATGAGTGTTCTCTTTGCTCGTTCACCTTAGAGATTCTCCTCCACTCTCTTTGTTCATTCACAAAAACCGTCAAAAAAACAGTTATACATGTCAATTGAATTCTAGACAAAATTCCAATCAAACAATTCGATTCTAATCAAAATCATCTCTGAAATTGTCCAGAGACAACCATACGACCAGAATGATCATGTAGAAATGACATACAATTTTTTTTTGCAAACCACCCCATATAATCCAGTTCCTATGTCACTGGAATTATAAGAAATTCCAGCCTTCAGAAATGTGTGGTGTGTACATGAAACTGAACCTTGTTTTCAAACTGGGCTCAAACCTGTACCTGTAGGCGTGGCCAAAACAGGGACCAGAGGTCCTTCCACAACAGGGACCAGAGGTCATTCATTCCAAAGGAACACCCGGACAACAATTGGTTCTTAAATCCAAAGTTCACGTTCGCGAGTTCGCAGTTCCCAGTTCTATTACGCTCGCAACGACGCCTGATTGATTGATTGCTTGCTTGCTTGATGATTTTAGGGTTTGCACTCTCTTGCAGGCAGGCAGTGATTGACGTCCAATTCATTTTGATAGTCCTCACGAGTTTTGTTTCGAGTTGCCAGCATTTTCTCAAGCACTTCTGGACACTCTTGTAGTGAAAAGAATTGCGACAAGTATCGACAATATATTCACATCCTGCATTTTCGACTGGAGACTAAATTTTCAGAGCCATTTCTGGTGGGTGAGCTGTGTGTTTGGAGTGTGGTCTTCTTTCGTCTCTCTTGTGGACTGTGCTGTGGACGGTGAGTGAGAGAGAGGTTTCCTCGATCGTGAAACTGCCTGAACCCTAGGACGGAGAAGCAAAGCTAGAAAAATGCGGAGTTGGAAAGCTTCACTTATCTACCTGCCTCTGTTCATCTTCTTCAACCTTGTGCTATGGAGTGAGTTAGAGACTACTGCACAAGCTGCCTTGAAAGTTCATATTCCCGATCAGCTAGATGACGTTGAGGACAATGAGGAGGACCAGGCCTGGAAGGAATGGGGCAAGGTTAAGAAAGAGAAGTTGCAATTCAATCCCCCACCTGAATTCGATGGGAAGGACTTGGACAAGTATCAGGAAGAAATGCTGGACCGGCAAACGGGTACCTCTATGGGCTTCGTGAAGCTCCGGCTTGGTGTCTCCCGAAAACCGGTACGTCTTGTGTCCTGTCCTTCCTTGATGATGTTCATGGTACCTATCTTGGCGAGAAAGCAAGCCATTAACTGACTTGCAAAAGTGTCATTCCTCCCTTTCCAGATCTGGTACCTGCCTGATCTGGTCCTGCCTGCCCTTGTATTTCTCTATGAATCCCTTAATGGGAGATTTGTGTGCACTTTTGGATATACTAGCAAACTTGCAGACTTTCATTGCTCCATTTCAGGCCTTATACCCTGACAATTTGGCCTGGCTACTCTCCTGCTTGAGAAGCCTCCGTTATGAGTTGTGAGCAAAAATGGTAGCTATTGTAATCCGAATCCTGTTTTTCTTTCATTGTAGCGACCTTTTGTTCTAAACATCTTCCTGGTGGGGACAAATGTACAGGAAGAAGCAGGTTTGATAGCTAGAAAATGGACAGAACTGCTTAAGACAGGGTCCATTCAGGCCAAAATATATGCTGTTGATCGGAGCACTATTATGTTTGTGATTGAACGTGGCCAAGAAACTAAAGAGGTACTTTGTAGCGCATTCCTTTGTTTTTCTCCAATTGCAGGTTCTCTATTATTGATAGCAAGCTTTGCTATGCATTGCAGAGTTTTCCCCATACTCAAAGATGTCAGGACATTACATGTTCTGTTTGTTTAGGTCATCATATAGATTTCAGGTTCTTAAGCTTTGCAATTGTACAGATTTCAAGATAGATTTTGTTTTTGGAAACTCAAGATTCTGGAGATGATTGTTAATACAACAATTCTAGAAGAAGATAATGGAGTAGCTGCGGGGAAATCTAGACTTAATCTCCATTCCCAAAAAGTTCTGAAACCAACTGAAGCAGTGGGGTGATTCACAAAGCTGTTCATCTTTGCTAAGTTGTGTGAGGTCTGCGACTCTCCACCATAGAATGTGGAAACTGATGAACCACCAGAATGTCAAAGTTGGGAACAGCTCTTGGCATTGAAGTTTCAAGCTGTCTTGGGTTTTTTTGTCATCCACACCAAGGCTGCAGAACCTCATGCCACATAATACTTTGTCGGTTCTTCTAATAATGATAAATGTGTGGTGCATCTTTTTGTACTTGGTTTGGTTCTGGGCAGGTAAGAGACTTTGTACTAAGTCAAGATGAGGCTTATGAATTTAAGATTGGGAATGCTGCATTTCGAAGACCTGGTGACCCACCATTGGAAGTTGTACTGGATCAGCTTATTGAAGAGAGGGAAGCCAAGGAAAAAGCTGAAAAGGATGCCAAAAAAGAAGCCAAGAAAAATGCCGCTCTGCCTGATAAAGAAGAGCTTTGATTGGTCCCTTTTGCATTCCGGTATCTCTGCAGATGTTTTTTGCTTGCTCCTGTGGGTCTTAAATCTGTTGGAAGATTGAACCCCTTAGATGTGTGTGCACAAGGAGGACTTCAAGAGGGCAGTATCCATCTGTGAAAAACATGTGTATTTGATCATGAAAATAAATGTGCAGAGTACCTTATCTCCTTAATTCCAGAGCTCTTTTCAGTCTTATGTTTAGGTACAGATGCACACACATAATCTGGATTTGGTCCAACTATGTGTAACAAAATTAGCCATCATTGTCTGCAAAAACAGCGTACCCATCTTCAACCATAAGACACATCACCCAATAGAGATGAAGTCCTTGTAGAAACCCCAAATCTTAACAATTAAACTCAACAGATGTGAAATTGCAATGTTTTTCTTTTTACAGATGCTTCCAACCTTCAACCAGAAGAAGGTTTGCACCTGAGATATGTGCATAATTGGAAGGTGAAGCCAATAGGTTTTTAGTAACTATTCCAAAAACAGAAAGGTAAGATGAACATTTCTGAGGGATTCATATTCAATGTGTTTTTAGTGTCAACCTTGGATCTTTTCTGTTGATTTTCTTGCCATATTCATTGGTAGTTTTTAGAAGTGTATTGAATATATGTACTCTTGTCTGCACACAGTCATTGATCATTGTCCCTTATTGTCTTCCAGCTGTATTGATTGGCATCAATCCCTCTTTTTTCCTTTGACCCCTCCATGCTTGATTGGAGTTTGCAGCATGGTGCATAATCTCTAAAGCTCATGAGAAGAGTCATTGATTGATTACTTGTAAATCTTTCGTTTGAATAGAATCTGTTTGTGAACATATGTCAATCATAGAGAGGAAATGAATTTGATTTGTTCATCTAGTTTATGTTCTAAATTCCAAAGACTATGAACCTAAAATAATGCTATTCTACTGGGGTCTGACTGGATGGACAAGTTGTTTATTCATTACATATGTTGAAAGCTGAAACCCAACTCAGCGCAAGTTGTCCAACATGTATTCTTGTGTATTTCACCAAACTACAACTACAAAACCAACATTTTTCACAAAGGAGCTATCCTTACATCAATCTATCTATGAAGGAAGGTAGTTTGGTTTGTTTTGTTTTGTAGTTATGAGATCCACTGCACTGGGATGCTTCAGATCGTATTCTTGGTGTCTTTGAAAAGCTTTCAACAAGGAGGGGTGAATGGGCTTGATTCCATGATGTTTGGACTTGCGGTGCAAAAGTTCTTGAATATTGAATGATTTCTTCACTGAAAATTAAATTAAATTGCAGCTGAAATTTTCAGAGGAATTGGAATGTGCCTTTGGTGTTGTTAGAAAGATCTTGATGAGTAGGATCAGTGGAATTTATTTGGTAAGATTTGGATTCAGAATGTGGGAGATATTGATTTTTAAGTGATTTCTGCCACTGAAAATTCAAATAAATTCCAAAAAACCAGGTTTTGGAAGGAAAAATCAGTTGACGAGGACGTGGTAACACTTGAATGTCTACCATTCAATTCAAGTAGACGGAATTGTGATGTGCCTTTGGTGTTGTTGGAAAGATCTTGCAATGGGATATAAGTATACCTCGCAATGCTGTGTCAACGCCACATTATAACCAGGTCACACTCGGGCCAACAGCACAAGCCACACTAGTGACCATGAAGTTTCATTTTGAGCTGAATTGGCACATCCCCTAGGCCTATCCATTAAAGATACTACTTTCATTGACTTCTTTCTTCCTTTTCAAGTTACTTCTTTCTTTGTTTGGATAACTCGTAGTTGGGTGATGACTCCTCAGATATGCAAGCAACATGTCCTCAATCATAAATACCAACATTTACATCACCAAGCTTCCAGGGAAAGAAATGGAAAAAAACATTTTTGAGAGAGTCTGCTGTTATAGGCTGCTTCAGTAGTATTAAACAAACACACATGCTCACCTTACAATGTCTTTTTGAAAAGGTTACAAGGCATTCATGTGCACACTATCTTAGAACTTGATCAGTTTTGGTGGTAATTTGTTTGTTTTTTTTGTATTGCTGATAGTTTAATGAATTCATTGCCCAAATCCAAAATTTGAAACTTTGAGTTGCTCAATGTCAAAAGGTTTTGGATATGTACTTATGATAAACCCTGGTCATTAGCATGTTCATCTTTTTCTTTTTCATCACAGTTGCACATGCTCCACTTGACTAATAATATGGCTTCAAAGTTTGGTGAACAATGGGATATTATGGGTGCACATGTTTGGTAGATATCGTTGTCTTGTGCTTCCAAGTTCTCCATGCATTCTACTGCAATTTTTAGTCTTTTGAAGTACATGGCAGTGAATCAAAGGGTGACAGCTAAAAATCAAGAAACATCAAGGAAAATACAAACAAGAATCAACAAATATAATGAATGGAATATGTTATGTACCAAACGAGTGAAAAATAATTGACATCATCATTCATGCCAAAATACTGCAAGCTAAAACATCTTGGAAAATATTTTAATATATGCCAAAATACAGTTTAATAATTATTTTGCACTGTCAACTGTTTAATCCAATCAGATACTACAGAAATCAAGCTCACCACAAGACAATAATAATCAGTTATCCACAACTTGACCCACTAGTTTTTGTACTTTTGCATCTTTTGCAATGAGCCACCATTCTATCACAACATGGGCTTTCCTTGCTTTAGGATTGATGCCATGAAACCTGATAATCTCTCAATGACTACATTGCACAAACCAAAACTTTTATGTCTTTTCCTTTCCTTTCCTTCCTTCTTGACAATTCTTTTATTTAGGGTTTTGACAACATGATGTCACAACATATTGAAACCTTGGAATGAACAAGAACTATATGTAAGAACACATAAAATCTGACAATGAATATGATTGTGTGCAATGTGTGAACACAATTGATTCAAATGTAACTATTTTGAAGGACTCTTGATTAAATGAAGGGGATCAATGAAAATTAAAGTTTTTGATCAAATTTGAAATATTACTTAATCAATAGAAGAAAATCGATTTGAATTAAGATCTAAGGCTTGAAAGGTGATAATGGTGTCAAATGAGGCCAGGGTAAGGAAAAGAAGCACAAGGGCAAAATATTGCATGTGCATAGCCCCTTCACACCTGAAAGTAAACTTTAAAGAATGTGCTTTTGGGAAAGAGGGTTGTATTAAAGCTAGAAGAGAAAAAACTTATTGCTCAAGAACTTATGTTTGGAAAAAATCTTGTATTTCCTTAATCCCTTGTTACATAACCTACCTTTCACTTCCTCTATCCATGGTCCCCACCTAAAAAGGTGGCAATACCAAACACCAATAAGAGACAAATAAAAACAAATGCCAAGTTATAGAACGGTAATTGCAAAAAGCCATGTGCCTAATAAATTGAATCCATATCCTTGTCCCAAACACCTGGCAACTCCAACAGAATTTGGGACAAGGATATGACGTCCTTATTAAAGGAGCTTTGTGCCTTCTTCATGTTTTTCCTTGACCAACTACGCACCATCTTGACAACTATTGTGAAGCAAGCCCTCCAAATGACCTCCACATGAAGTAAGGAAAGTGAAATCAGAGTTGTGTCAATGATAGACATCCATTACACAAAGTCATGGGTTTCTTACAATAGGAGGCAATGAAACATCATGTGATACACCATTTCTTAAATCGATGATCTTTGCATTGTCCTCCAAGGATCACTGAAAGTTAACACCTATTATGACTCTATTGTGTTGAATAGGACTGGGCAGCACCAAAATGTGTCTGGACATGTTGGCTAGGAAAATGGGCACTCAGGAAAAAAGGAAAATATGGTACTTTTGTACTTTCTGCAATAAGGACCCTTTGTTCATTTATTGTCTTCTACATTTACTAGTGTGTACCACATTCAAAATAGTGTACAAATTATTTCCCTATCCTGAAGTTCGAACTATAAACAATTAAATGTATAGGAGAAGGACCTGAGCAGAGGCCCTTCCGTGATTTGAGATCTGTGCCCAAGGCCGGTAGTTTATATCTGCCAGTGGGGCTGCTCTTTTACCCCAATTGAGGTACACTCAGGTATAATTTGGAATACAAACACATGAATGGAATCGCAGAGGTTTTCTGGAAGGGTGGATTTGGTCTCGAATAGGCTAGTGGTCTTTCTACTTGGAAAACAATTGCACCAGCCTGGGGGTACAGGTTAAAGCAGTCTGAGTCATGAGACAGAACCTTTCAGCAGGTGGTTGAGTAACTTCACAATTTCAGCGATAGACTTCCTGTGCAGTGAGCAAACAAATGGTTGCTTGATTTCTGCTACACAGTTACACCTAATACACATGTATATGCTTTGGAGCATCACCATGTATGTCCAGAAGACCTTTATTAGTGCTCTGAAGCTCAGCCTGAGTGCATACCTCTTTACACTATAAATCAGATCTTCACTTTGAGGCACACTCCTGAACAACACTCAAATTTTTTTACCAACCCAAATTGAAGTTAATTGCACATGTTTGCCACAGGATTTTCAAATATACTCCAGCTCAAGCCCGTTATACACCTCTCATGAGCCTGGCTCTAGATTTCATGGTCAGAAACTACTTTATTGCCCTTCAAAGGACTAATGTTGAGTAGAAATACCCAAAACTACAGAAAAAATAGCAAACCTGCTAACATGACTCCACTATGTGCATTTGATGGTCAAAGTTCAGCAGGGCCAAGACACACAAAAATAAATGACAGGAAAGCAAATTGCAGGTATGCAAAACTCACATTAAAAAGTTCAATAACTTCAACTAAAGTGGGCATGCAAAGGTTGGGAGCCAATGTGGACAATTGAATGCTTGAATTCTTCACCCTGAATAAGGCTCAAAAAGTCCTCCGATTCACTGTGGCCTGCTCAGAACCCAAACCTAATTTCTATAGTGACATTGCACAAAGTTTGAATCGTAAGAGTCTTAATTCTGCAATGTTTGCCTCTCACAAAACAAGCCAATCTCTACCCTGCTAACTTCCAACTTGATTCATGTTCTATGTGGATCTACCAAATCTAAGTCAAAACTGTAGTGCATAGAATTCTTATGACTTTGTCACCAGGAACCCCACCAACAAAATGTGTATCTGCATGAAAATGTCCTGAAAATGGAGATCAAGAATCAGCCAAGACTCTTACCGCATTATCCTCTCCTTGACCAAAAATGACCCAACAGCCTTTGGGGGCAGAGTGAGAGCACCAAACCCTGTCAGAATCCATGACCACATTTGTTAAGCAAGTGGAAGCTCTGGTCAATTTGCACATTAAAAGAATATGTTGAACCAACAGGCCTAAGTCAGCATATCCAATTGCTATAGGCCTTGTTGCTATCCAGTGATTACAGTTTTTCTTGAGTCCACTGCAATCATGCACTTCAATCATGAAACATTTCTCCACACTTGAAGAATTCAAGGGGTTTTTAGACAATTGGAGTCTGAAAAACTGAACAAGATCAAGATGAAACCAATCTGCTAAAAGTGGCAAAACTGACCTGTGAAATGGCAGGGAGACTCACAGTGGATCATTCTCAGTCTGAGAGCAAGGACCTCTTTCCCATAGAATGTTTGTGGCCACACTCTTGAAAAATGGCAAGATTTTAGGGCAGGAGGTATTTCCAGAAACATCATCATACCACTCAGAAATCAGTAAACAAATTCCATAGGCCATCAATGAGACAAAGGTATCCATCCACCTACTAATCACATCTACTAATTTAGTCATACCATAGAATTAGTAACATAATCCCACTGGATGTGGCCTCCTTGGTTGAGAATCCAATTTCAGGGATCAGTATTAGCCCCCCACGACTGCATGGTCAGTGTATTAATCTGTGTACATAGGCATCACCATTCATGCTTGCCCTTCACAATTCAAGGACATCTTTACTGCCAACTACCTGGATTAATTGGTCAATTGCGCATGTTTTTATCTTCCATGGTCAAACAGAAAGTCTGTCTTCATGATCTCCCCTCATCAATTTGTCCTACACCACGTTTGTGAACTTCTGGGAAATTTTGGTGAATGCGTGGTGCATTTCAGCTTGCCACTTTTGCAAGCATTGGGATAAGCTGAACTCTCTGGTCTTGTCCATTCAGAATCTTAGACTGTCACGGTCCTTAGCCATCCGCTCTTTCTTAGTCATTGAGAGGCCTGTGAGGTACTCAAGAGCCAGTGAACTTGCATTCTTCTCAGCTTGTTTCTTGCTAGGTGCAGGATCACCTGTGAATAGTTTGCCCTTCACCTCAACAGAAGATTGATACTGGTGACCCTTCACCATTCGTGTCCGGTACTGTGGGGCTTTCTTTCCAGCCCGCATCATCAGTGTTTGCAGCAATCCCTTCACATCTGTCACGTCCATTGGCTTTGGCATTGATGGCTGGATTTTCACCTTACGACCAAATGTGAAACTCCCCTCACAGCGATCTGCCTCCAATACATCAAAGACTGCCTTCATCAGTAGCCTGCCATCATCAAAGATATCTACTTCTGGATTTTCCAGCTTCTTTGTAAGCAGCTCATCTAGCTCATTCCGCAACCTCAGATACATTGATGCAACTTCTGGTTGCATGAAAAACTCCAGGTAGCCATTGTGCATAACCAAGTGTCCAGGTTGACCTCCAGGATTAAGCTGCACCCAGAAAATGAAAGTGGCACACAACATGTATGAGAATTGAGCAGGTTTGTGCAACTTGGCCTAGAAAATAGCAATTAGTGTTGAAGATTCTCTCCATGGATTATTAGAATGCTGCTCATTGCAGTTCAGGCACAGGCTTGAAACTTTCTGCAGAAACCATTTAGAAAGAACCCATCAGACCCAACCTGAAACGAAGTACAACAGCAGTATACTGGGACTTGAAATTTGTGTCAGTGACTGGCAAAAGTACATGGGGTCCCAATAAACAGAAAGGGTCAACAACACTTCAGTGAAACAAACAACATTGTATATGTGGAAGGATCTGAAATAATGTGCATGCGCAGTTACCTGACCGCCAAAGAGGAGAAGCATGGAATCAGAAACCCCAGTAGAGTCACGAATCATCACACTGTTTGTCTTCACTTTTTCATTGAAGACGAGCCAGGGATATGAGAGCTGTGAATCCTTGGCATTCACTGAGTTTTGGTTCAGCAATACCTGCCCATCTTCAATTGTCTTGAATGTTGTTGATCTGTTGAAAAATAAGAAAAAGTAATTACATCAGCCAGATCTGAGTCTCTGAGTTGCAAGGTCTGAGTTTCTCTCAGTACAAATGTCCATACTTCAGTGACACAGATCCTCCCATAAACTCATGGCACTACCAATGTATACAGTAAGGGTAGACACTCAGGTGTTTGTTTTGGAGCATCCAATGAGCAATCATTCATGCACTGGAAGCATGCACTGCTCCCTGAACTTCAGCTCCAAAGATTCCTTTCTGCAAGCAATAAAGAGAGACAAGCTCAATGACATACCTTGTCCGCTGATACACAGACACAACTCCTGGGAACATGCCAGCACAAATGACACCCCTGACAAGATCCCGATCATCACTATATGCATTAACTTGACCTGTATCACTGCCCAAGAATCCAGCATCTGTGAGAAGGCTGGCAAATTGACGCCGAAGAGAGTTCATTCCCTGCAATGTCTGAAATGAGAGGAAGTTCCTCCAGCAATAATCAAAAGCATTTCCCCTTGTCATTGCTGCTTGCCACCCTTCATAGGCACGCACTAGAGCAATATGGTCACTGGAATCATTCCCTGCAAAACTAGACCTGGCTTGCTCAGCAAGCTCTTTCTTATCCATAGGTGTCACAAAAGGGTCACGAACTGCAAGACCTGCAGCAATTGTCAGCACTGGATCTAGGCATCCAAAAACAGAGCCCATGATCAGCATTTTCCCTATCTTGGGCTCCACTGGAAGAAGAGAAAGATGTTGCCCAAGGTGGGTTAGCTCTTCATGATCATCAAGTGCTCCTATTGTCTTCAGCAACTCAACGGCATTTTGAACTGCAAGAGGTTCAGGTGGTTGTAATGCCCGTGACAGAAACTGACCAATGCTGCCAAGCTTTAAGCTTTTGATCTGAAGGCAAAGAGAGTGGAGGGGTGTGCGAAGGAGCTCAGGTTGTTGGTACTCTGCAAAAGCGTCATACACTGCTTTTGGGTACAAGTGGTAGCACACCCCAGGCTTCACCCTGCCTGCGCGTCCTCGCCGCTGCCGAGCTGAAGCCTTAGAAATCCAGGATGGTAAGAGACATGGTGTATTGTTCAGGGCATCATATGATGTCTCCTTAGCTTTCCCACAATCTACCACAAACACAACATCATTGATTGTGATACTTGTTTCTGCCATGTTTGTTGCAAGGACAATTTTCCTGATTCCAGGAGGCGGATGTCCAAATATGAGCTTCTGTTCTGCTGTTTGCATTGAGCCATGACAAGCAAGCAGCTGTACTTGTTGGGTGTTTCCTAGTAAGGGATGACCTTGAAGCTGCTCCATAAGGGCAGAAATATCCTCCCACCCTGTCATGAACACCAACACTGCACCCTCTAGATCCTGCCTTACAATGTGACACAGAACTCTCTCTATCATGTTGAACCCTATATTGTCTGGATTCCAACACACTAAGGAGTCCCGAGTACGACTGGTATATTCGCTGAAATCATGATCAGCCATTGCATCTTCTACTAAACTGTTCAGCTGGTTTTTCTTGCGACTGGATACATACTGTTTCTTCATCTTCCAGATTTTCTCTTGGCCATAGTCATCGATCTGATTTGATGCAGTAAGCCTATGCCCTGTGATCTCCAAGACCTCTTCCAAAAAGTGGGATTTAACAGGATAAGTGAAACCCGGGATGTGGATCATAGGAGCATTCTTGAAAAAGGAAGAGAAGAGCTCAGCATTAAGAGTTGCACTCATGAGAATCAAACGGAGATCAGGCCGATGTGGAAGAAGATCCTTCAGCACAACAAGCAAGAAGTCTTCATTCATCCCCCGTTCATGGATTTCATCCACCACCACATGACTCACTCCTTTCAGCTCTGGGTCGCTCATAAGCCTGCGCAGGAGTATGCCAGTGGTACAAAACAGTAATTGAGTCTTTCTACTCCTCATGCCCTCCAGTCGCACTTTATAGCCTACTGATTCACCAATCTCTTCACCCCTCTCTGCTGCTACCCTTTCTGCCACTGAGACAGCTGAAATTCGTCGTGGTTGTGTGCATATAATGTTACATGTGGCTCCTCGCCCAGCATCAATTTCAGACTCAAGAACATACTGTGGTAATTGAGTTGTTTTCCCACATCCAGTCTCCCCCGACACTACCAAGACCTGCAACATTGACATGACTCAGTATTGGCAGCCTACCAGTCTCTGAAACCTTCAACTCCACAATATGTACTCTCTATTCTTAGGTCAGCAGCATCATGGACAAATGGGATCATGTGAACTGAAACTGCAGATAAACATAATCTGGCAATGAGGACAGTGGACAATCATATACCTGATTTCTGGAAATGGCAGCAAGCAATGCATCTCTCTCTTTATATGAAGGGAGAGTCTTTCGGAATGCAAGCATTTTCTCTCCCTCACTTGACTCCCGCCAGCTTCTCTGTTTGTTGCGCAACTGCCTGTTCCGTCTTACAAGAAGCTCTTCTTCAGCCATCCTGTCCTCATTCTTGAACTGTAGAACCCTATCAAGTTCATCTCTGGCTTCTGTGTCAAATAGTGGATCTGTCAGGAACTCTTTCTGTTGCAAGCCACCTCCTGCCTCAAGCTGACGCTTCTTGTGGAATGCATACTCTTTGAGAGTGGAATCAACATTTTTTTGCACAGGACTTGGGAAAGATACCTGCAGGAGTCAAGCAATTTGCTCTCAGGTCAATCCCTCATCCTATTTCTCTGTCACTACATATAGGAGAATGGTAAGGCCAGAGGCCCTTCCTTGTTTTCAGGTGCCTAGGCACAAGGGTAGTAGCCCAAGTGAGGGGCACCAAAAACAAGGACAGGTCAAGAGCCTTACCCTTCTCTGGCATCAAAATCTCCCCTAATTTTCAGAGGATATGTGCTTCCACCATGAAAGATTTCTTCCATTTTGTAGGATTCTGGAAGATCATTGCTGAGTGCTTGCACCTAACAATGGTCATCTAAATACACTAAAATAGGGCAGATTTGACAATAGCAGGATGTTGCTGGGAAAGGTCTCAAGGAGTTCAGGTACAAAAAATTGAAGAATTTGGAGAAACTTGAAATGGAAAGATAAATAAGGGCCCTTACCTGGCGCTGAGGTCGTCGATCATCCAAGTCAGGCCTGTAATTAGGCAAGGGAGTTTTGCTGATGACTACAACTTTCCCATACATCTGGGAGTGAAGACCCAATTGCTTCACAATAACCTGAATGTGCTCATAATCCCGTCGATCTTTCTTATCCTTGGTCACAATTTCGTGCTCCCTCTCATTCTTTGCAAACCGGTGGAGTCGCCACCTCCATCCCTCAAGGTCTACGAAATAGGGTGTGGAAGTATCCTCCTCAAAGTTTGCAGATTCCTCATCAGAGAATTGCTCTGCAGAGTAGTATGAGAGATCACGGGCATGAAGTACAGGCCCTGCATCATTGAAAACCCTTCTCTTGCTACTGAGGTTTGAGGATCGAACCCTTGTTCGCCTGCCCAGAGGATCCTGCTCCTTTCTAAACCTCCGGAAAGGTGGATCCACAAGGGAGGCATGGGTAGCAGGGAAGTAGCTCCGAAAGGCCTGAAGTCCCACAGCCTTTCGATCCTTCACTCCTGAGCTGGTTGCTCCTCGTGATAATGTTTCCATCCTTGGAATCTCCTGCTGTGACACAGAGGGCTCATAGCTTTCTGCTGGAAATCTCGTGGCCTCCATTTGCTTATATATCCGTAGATCATGTCTGATGTCTGCTCTTCTTAGAAGCCGTCTCTGAGAATGCAACCGAAGCGCCCTGAGCATCGTACACGACTGCAGGTTTGACCTAAAGATCGGCAACCTTGCAAAGGAAATTGTTGTTGCATATAGAGGAGTGATGGGTGCTGCTGCTAACGCCCAAACTTCCAACATGGATCCGGCAAAGGATCCTCCGACCACCTGCTACGAAATAATAATCGCACATAACATTTCTAGACCAAGAAACACATTTGCAAAATTCCTCCGTAACTTCAATTCGCCATCTTCCAAAAAACACGCTCCAAATTCCAAAAACCTAGAAACACCACTCTCTGCCACTATGTCGTACAGACCTCGATTCCCAAGGTCTCCTCCAACCCTATTTCGTCTCTTCAAAATATCATCAGGTCTCTTCCGTCCTTGCCTGCACACGCCTCGATATTTTGCTACAGGAAATCAGCGAGCAATCCTAATTCAAACCAAACCCCAACCCCCGAAAGACAAAAAAAGGAAAAAGATCCACGCCACAGATCAACACCTTCTCAAAGACATATGCACAAAAGCATTTATCAAAACATCAGTACACCGAAACAAAAAATCCTCTTAGATTCTCCTGACGCCAACTAATAAAACTCTGCACCCAAAAGTTCCAGAAGCTTCTTTCCAAGTGTAAAACCTCGAAGATCTTACAAACTGAAAGACATCTTCAAACATCTTTCAAAAAGCACCAAAAATATTCCGGGGAAATGCATGGAATCCGGGACAGAAAATTCGGAGAATTCATCACCTTTGACAGCACAGAAGAAGATAACCGAAGCTCCCCGAATTCTGATGAGAGACAAACAAGAGAGCAAATGCGACTCCGCGCAGTAGTGGCTACGAGTGAAGCAAGCAAACCACGAAACCCTAACCCTAAAAGCACGAATTGCTTGAAGAAGAAGCGCCCACGTCAGGTCCCAAGCGCCGCGAGCGAGACGACCCAAACCAGATCCGCAAAACCAGGTGCTTAGAAATGGAGGGCTCAAAAGAAAGACAACCGACGTCCTGAAGGTCCCCCAATCGCGGAGAGAGACAGACACCACCCAAACCAGATCCGCAAAACCAGGTGCTCAGAAATGGAGGGCTCAAAAGAAAGACAACCGACGTCCTGAAGGTCCCCCAATCGCGGAGAGAGAGAGAGAGACACCACCCAAACCAGATCCGCAAAACCAGGTGCTTACAAATGGAGGGCCCAAGAACGACAACCGAGGTCCCGAAATTCCGAAGCGCGGAGAGAGAGAGAACTACCCTTAACGGTACAGGGGCAGCTTCTACACACACGTAGGTACCTATGTCGAATAATTAATTAATTTTGAAAAACAGAATAGTCTTGAATATCCCAAAAGATTCTCTATTTTCCTTCACAATTTTTCTTTAAAATTTAAGAAACTAGCCTATTTTAGGAAAATTTCAACACCTCTAAAATAATAATAATAATAAGTGTCCAAGATGCCAAGATAGTAACTACTGTTTAACGTTTTTTCAATTTTGTGATATCAAAAATTTGATAAATTTCTCAAGTCAATCTTACTCAAATTCATACTACAAAAGCCACATTTGCCCATAATTTCCCAATTTTTTGTTGAAGGAAATGACAAAAAATTTCCCAAAAAATCACTGACTAATAATATATACATGTTAATTTTCTTGATTCTATTGTGCCTTGTATGAGCTATTTGGACCACACCATTCCATTCTTGGAGTTAAGGTGCATTCACGCTTGGTGTTTAAGGACTCTAGTATTAAGTCCCCTAACACCAAGCTACCTTACCCTAAGGTCAGTTTCATCATTAAATAATCCTCAAAATAGTGAAATGAAAATTTGTGAAAATATGAAGTTGACATGTTAAAAATCGTCGTGATTATCATAGACTACACTCTGAACAATTTCACTACTCATATCACAATATTATAGTAAATGATGAAAATAATAATAATTTCAAAACTAAAACATGAATTAATTTTTTGAAAATAAATAATTTTTCGTTTTTGGCAATGTGGAAACTGATCTAGGCTAGGGTAGTCATTTAGAACTTGGGTTCTTAAACCTATTTACCATGAAGGTTTTGTATTAAATTAACATTCACTTAATATTAAACAATCACCCATTTAACATTGGGTACCACCTATTTGCCACCAAGATTTCCACTTAAGGGAGCCTCCCTAGTTTCAGTTTTTTCGTGGCAATGGGCCAATCAAAATGACCCATTAAATTATTTTTATTATTTAGTTTTAAAATTTGGGGGGCAGCCCATCTAATGAATAGGAGGAGAAATCTAAGGGGTTTACCATGATGTAGTTGAAATTTGTGTTGTAGTGTTTTTTTGTGCATCAAGTAACTTCAGACCCTCAATTGATTCGGAGCTACAATCACATCTAGTATTATCAAAAGAGTGTCCACCGTTTGAGGTAGGTACTCACTCTAGATTTCTCCAACTGAAAAGAAACCAACATGAGTTTAATGGTACCTGAAAAAGGGTTAGGGTTAAAGAATGGTCAATAAATGGAAAATGCATAATGTTTTATGGCACTATTTAAGATTTGTAGTTTGACCTTCCTCTATGGAAATAGAATGGGAAAGAAGAATGGACCAAATGGGTTCATTCACGATTGTTGTATCATAAGAATAAGGAAAAAGGATTCCAAGACTTGTGTGTGATTATTTTTTACAAATAATATTTATTTGAAATAAATTTAATTGAGAAACTTTGATTAGTTCAATTTAAGATAATTCATGTGACAATGGTGAGTTTTCACACTCATACATAATTCTTTTTGAATATTTTGGTTTATATTTAGAAATATAAAAAATCTCAAAACAATTCAAAATGATTTCAATGGACAATCAAACATATTTTTTGACAAGATTATTTCTTACACATGTGACTTACACCTGAAGCTAGACATTTTGAACCCATTGAAATTTAATTTTTTTGTCAAATGGTTTTTAAAATGAGTCTTTTGCCTTGTAGATTTTCCTTTAAAATTTCAAGATTTTATCATTTTTGTATAATTTGATTTTTCATCAAGTTCATCCAACGAACATGTACTTTCATAGAAGGGGGCATGTTTTTGTTGTATAAAAAGTTTGAAATCAATTTTATGACTTTATGCATTCCTTTTTTTAAAATGCAATTTAAACACTTGATATAGTTAGTTTACATGACTAAAAATCATATTTACATAGTACTCAAATTATTTTTAAATATTTTTATTAATTTAACAAGACATCATTTTATATATTGGCATACAACAATCCACTACAACTATAATAATGTAAAATAAACAAAAATTCAAAGTTGTCCTCTATAGTCCTTAAAAAGTTAGACATTCCTTTTTTGGTACCCCAATTGTGAATGGACCCAGGTACTCCACAAATAGGGAAGGAATATGTTTAAATCAAAAAGGAAGTTTTATGCAATGTTCTTGATCTTTGGAAAGACAATTTCCCATTTGATTTCCAACCATGATGGAAAAACATTTAGGTGAAATACAAAGTTAAGAACACTAGTAAAAAACCCTCTTTTTTTAACCAAATTTTTTGAACTACATGACATTTGCAACTATGTTTCAATTGGGATTTTTAATTTTCAAACAAAATTATGGAAATAACTAATTAAGCTGACTCGTCTACTATATCAATATATAATTTTAAAAAATTCAATTGGGTGGTCATTTGCCAAATATTATTGATATCAACAATGTCTCCAAGTTGAACACCCAACTTTGTGGGCAAATAGTGTGAAACATGTTTCAACTAGGGGGCCATTGTTAAGGCCACTTGATGAACTACTAGGTTTTGAAAGGAATATAATAGGAAAGCAGAAAATAGAATCTTATCACTATCCTTGGTTACGCAAAAAGTTGAAACACAAAAGGCTTGTCAAAACTTAGTAAGACAAATTCATAAACTTTTTACAAAAACAAATCTAAAGCAAATATAACAAAAAAAACCTTGCATACAAAAAATAAAATATTCATAATATACGAAAAGAAAAAAAACTAGTATATATAATTTCTATGTACAAAAAAATGACAAAAAAATAATTTACTCCAAAATATTCCCCTATACAATCTTTAAAGGCACAAAGCTTTAAGTACATTAAAAAAGGATATCAAAAAATGGTGGAACAAACAATTAGCTTGATCCCAAAAAAATCAATCCTAAATTACTTAATCTAATTGGTAAGTAAAATCAATTTTGGTAAATCAAAATTGGTAACATGTTTTGATAAGTTAAATTTGGTAACTAGATTCAATTTCACATATTCTAGTTATGCCCTAGAATGAAAATGACCTTGGAAAATGCTTTCACATTTTTGTTTTGTCTTAAACTTCCCTTTAATTCTAACTACATATGGGATGTTTTTAATTTTGAACAATGTTTGTTACAATAAAAGATTGCCACATAGGTTTTAAATATTTAATTGCCCTTGGTCTTTACTTAATGGCATAATGTTATGATATATTTGGATTGACCACAATGATTTGGTCTTCAATAGTAACATGTGGCATATAGTTAGGATCAAAAGAGCAATTTGGGATGTTTTGATGAACTCCAATAAATTATAAATGACTGGTGCACCATGTTGCTTAATGTAATACATGGGCAACTTTAGCATAATTTTTTTAAAAAAAATTTTGTTAAATTTCTTGAAATCTTTTTAACCCTATTGTCAAAAATTCCAAAAGTTTACATTCAAAATTTTTGGAATGAAACCTTGGTTTAATACAAAAAAACACATTAGTTACGAACCTAGTTATCACAAGGACAACCAGAGAACTCTAAAGTTGAATCAAATTTTCATATGTAAATTTTTTATATGTCAAAAAGTTCAAAATTAAATACTCACTTGACAAATTTTACATTTTAAAATAAATAAATTCTTCAACACTAGTTGTGTGCTAAACCCACCTTGGTACTATGGTATTAAGAATTATCACAAAGATAGGAAAGCAAGCTCCTTGATAAAAAGAAAAACCTTGTATATAAAAATCAAGGATGGGAAGCCATTCATCAAAAGTACAAGGCAAATGAGACCACAAGTAAACACAACCCAAAAACAAAAAAAAACAAAAACAAAAAATCAACAAAAAATAAGGAAAAAAAAACCTTATGCAAATAAGACTCAAGGCTACGAAATGACAATCAACGATGACAAAGAAGACCTAAGATGAAAAAGCAATCATTTGCCACAAATTGGCTAATGACGGAGTTACACCAACTATGATGTGTTGAAGAGATGAAGACCCTTGACCAAGTGTAATAACTTGCTAAAAAATTGTTATGGCTTGTGCATGTTGTAGGGCTATGGACACACATTGTCGATAGTAGGAAATGAGCATTGAGGGGACTAAAAAAGATCATTGATGACGCACAATAGTGGTTTGTGCACAAGCAATAAAAAATGAATCAAAATGAGAATGAAAACACTAATATGTCTCAATAACAAGGGGAATGAAGTCATCACCTAATGTTCATTAAATGTAGCATCATGTCTTTTCCTAAGTAACCATTGTCATTGCATGTGATGTTGTCGTCAATGTTCATTACACCATATATGTGTGAGTCAGGTTAGTAATGACAAGGTCCATCAAAGTACGAAAGCCTTATCTAATAATAAAAATATCCACTTGTTGTTGAGTGTGGCGAAGGAAGAGGTGGGAAATCTCCTTTTGAACATGTATTTTGTTATCCAAAATAATAGTTGTAATAATATTTCAAAATGTGTCATGGGTTGTTGTATGTTCACTCTCACAAGGGCACTAAAACAAATGGGTAATTAGGTCGTCAATGGTATGATCACATTTACACTATGAAAGATGGGCAACTATGGGATGTGGCAAGCCAAGATGGGTATGTAGTGTTATAATAAAGTGAACCAATGCCGTGACCTTAATTTTGGGCTTACAACCAAGGTAAGGGTTTGTAAAGGTGCATGTTAAAAAGGAAGCCCAAGTGTCACATTTCATGCTTCCGGGAATGTAAGAAAGTGTGAGGGAATGAACCCACACATTTCCAAGTGGGCTCTCACTTTAGGAGTTGGAGTCCCAATGGACTCCCAAATCTGTAAAAACATGTATCAAGGGATAAAATTTATCGGATTAAAGAGTTTCTTATACCATTGGAAATTTTAAAAAACTTAAATGTCTAAAATGGGCTCACATGAACCATTTGAATACTTAAAACACAAGTTATGGCCAAAAGAAAAACCGAAAGTCAAAGTGTCAATTTGACTCCTGACCACTAAAAGTCGAAAATCGTTTGGAAATATGTGCGTGAAGGTGGCATGCCACTTATTGTTGAATTTTTTTTATAAATGTTATAACATTGCTTTAGACATCACCTCAATCGGAGGTCTACAAAAAAATTATGGATTTCCAAAGCGTCGAGAATCCCAATTTTGGAAATTTTGAGACTCCCAACTTGGGAGTTCTGGGACTAAATGACATTTGGATGTAGCCCCTATGGTTAATCACAAAGAATATTATAAGGGGGAAGGTGGTGGCTTCCCTCAAGTCCAAACCACGGTGAGTTTTGTGAATTTGTGTATGCTTGTAGCTAAACCCATGCACTAAAAACACTCCAACCATGCACTAACCAACTTGTTATTTGGGCTGTGTAGGTCCGTGGGAATAATTGACCCTCTTGTCACTCATTATAGTCCCCATCTTGGAACTCCAACACGCCCTTCTACCTTCGAAGTGTTGTGAGCTAAAAAATGTACCCCAACTCCTTCTTCTTCCATTGTTTTCACTTTCGAACTCCCATTTGAGTCCTTCAAGGAATGTGGGGGTGCGTCAACCAATGATAAACGAAATGTTGATGTGGTGGGACAAATTAATAACCAAACACCTCCCCTTGGACCTACACATGAATGGAAATGTGCTCATGTAATATCCAAAAAAATGTCTATTATAAGGGAAGCAAACTCCTACTCATGTAAACGATTAACCAAAGAAACCTACAACTAGGGGTAAAACTAAACCATTAGGCTTTCAAAGGGTGGGACATGAAAGCAGACACCATGGGGTAACATGGCTTAGACATTTCGTAGTGTCGTTTGGAATGAAGAAGTGTCGGTTTCAAATGTGTTACTACATTTTACAAAATAGAGGTGATCATCTTGTTGGAAACAAGTGGTAAATACAGGAATGATAGGTTTGATAAAGTGTGGTGCCCCCACCATGTTACATGTGCGAAAGATGGATATAAGGTTAGGTGGTGCTATCAACTACCCATCATTGGTTACATTAAATAAATAAGTTTTTGTTTTTTTTTTTGTTGGGCCAAGGGTGGATTTTCCCCTTGTCTTCTCTTTTCTGCAATGGATTATTTCCATTTGTTCCCAAAAGAAAAACTTGGGCTATTTTTTCCTTTGTTAATTGCCATCCATTGTCATTGATAATATTTTCCAAAAATCTTTTACTATGGAAAACAAATCTTATGCTTTAAAAGATGTGGTCTATAGGATGGTGTTAAATCAATAATGGGTTTTTATTGTAATAATGTTTGCTTCTTTTTTTTCTTGTTTGCCTTTGGCCCCACCAACACTTTGAAAAAAAGATGGATGATGCCCAAACAAAAAAAATGGGTCATGTTATGCACGCTTGGGGTGTGTGATGGACATTAAAAGGCATATTATGGGAAGCATATGCCTTTTATAATATAACATGCATAATATGTCTCTTATAATGTGCGTCCTAGTGTCCATTACACTCCCAAAGCATGTATAATAAGATAAAAATTTGTGTTTCAGTAGCATCAAGATGTTTATGATGATCACCAAATAGATTTTAATCAAACTGTTGGGCAATTAAGGAAGAAAAACACACAAGGACCCATTCCTTAATGTCCTCTAGTGTGGTTCCCTTGAAATGGGGAAAAAACTAAACATAAATGTTGTAGATCCTTGTTCATTACATAGGAGAAAGATCAAGCTTTCGATCATTTTGGGTTTCTATGCAATAACATTGTGTTAGATAATGTAGGTATTGAATTTCACCTTTTCTCATTCCTTCATCATGTCATTTGAACATACTTTAAACCCCTTTTCAAGTTCAATTCCTCTAAAAGAAAAAAAGTTTATGAGGTTCAATTCTTCAAGAAAAGTAAACGAGTCTCTACATGCCCATAGCCCCTTTGTTGGAGGGAAGAAGAGGCATTGGGCACTATCAAACATGCATTATGAGTGCAACATACATATTACACATATTATGTTTTAATTTTTAATGTGATATCCTAATAATGGGGTGAGTTTGGGTTAATAAGTTACACCCTATATTTTTTTGAACGCCCTTTGGAATAAAATGGAAATGACTTTCCCAAAACTTAAATAAATGAATTAAAATTAAAATCCTAACATAATACAAAGAAGGTATTTGAACCTCCACATTCCTTATAACAAAACAATTAAATACATTTCATAATTTAAACATAAACATCAAAACTTTGTTGAATTATATTTCCACACACAAGGGCGTGAACCAACAATTTCAAAGAATTGCCAACATTGATTTAATGAAAACCTCAAGCAAAAGATAAACAAAAGGTCATATCATTCAAATTACATGAATGACATGTTACACAATGTTAATAAACATGTTGAAATCCATACTAATTTTGCACTTTTTGAAGGATTTTTTTCCCCTAATAGACGATTCAAAAATCGTCAATTAAATCCTAAAATGAGATTGGCTACCCATGGAGATGCATTCCATTGAAACATTGCAACATTATCATAGTCAATGCATCATCAATAACTTTTTTAGCCCAATGTTTACTAGATATTTATCAAATATATTACCAAAACTCATTAAGATGGCACAAATTTGTGCCAACAACTTGACATATAAAAAATATAGAACACTTTGGTTGAGAAAAATTTAGTTATCCTTATGAAGAATTTTAGATTGAAAGAGATTTTATTTTAGAGAATACCAAACAACTAAACACTACAACAATATATACATAAAGAGTTGTATAGAGCATTGTCATAAACTAAAAATCATGTTAGTATGATATAAGAGTCACTATTGGTTTGATATATGAACCATTGCTATCATTTCCAATTGTAGTAATGAACTAAAAATCACCAAAAAAATTCTTATTGTGCATTAATGAATCAATACACCAAGAATGGCAATGTGCTAACTTATTTGTAACCTACCACTTAACTTTTTGTAAGCTACCACCGTCATGCAATAACAATATATCACCATTAAACAATAGCTAAATACTAAAGTTAGATAAGTTAGATAAGTTAGATAAGTTAGATCCAACATGAGGTGTGTTGTTACTATATTCTACACCCTCCCTCACACCTCATTTCTTAAGTATGTAATCGTGCCTTAAGCATTAACACCATAAATTTTGATATCACTTTAATGGCATGTTGCAAACCTTCAAAATTTGTTTCCCCTAATTTTTTTGTGAAAATGTCAATTGGGATGTGTAGTATGGCGATTTCTTCTAACACTACCTTTTATCGTACAAAATGGTAATGACATTCAATATGTTGTGTCCTAGAATGAAAGACATGATTTTTGGCCATTTTAATGTTGTGGATGTTGTCACAAAACATTGTACTAGATCTTGGTTTTATGTGTTTGATCTCACTCAAAGGTCTCCTTAATTAGACCACCTCCTTGGTACCTTCCATTAACACACAATGTTTTATTTCCGCCAAAGACAGTGTTATAATAGCTTGTCTTTTCGTATTCCAAAGCACTTGTGAGTTCCCAATTTTTAAAATGTAACCACTAGTTGACCTTCTAAACTTTGGATCACCTACCCAATCGGCATCCACAAAAGCCTCCAAATCAATATTATCTCTTTTCCAATACAAAATTCCATAGTCTGCAGTACCTTTCAAATATCAAAAATTTGTTTTGTTATATTTGTATGAAGTAATTGAGGATCAATTATAAATCAACTTATAGTTGATATTGAGAAATTGATATTAGGTCTAATATCAACTACATATATCAATTTACTAACCATCTTCCTATAGGTGGTGCCATCCACTTTCTAATCATTCGTATTTATGGTGTGCCTTGTGCCTTTTGCCATAAACACTTTAGTAGAATTACACTCAACCATTCCAAACATCTGTAACATGTTTTCAATGTAAGGTCTTTGAGACATGAACACCCCCTCTTTGGGAAAAATGGATGCTTAAATAACATCCAAGTTGTCCCAAATCTATCATTTTGAACTTGTTTGCTAGTTGCACCTTGAACCAAACAATTTTCTCATCAGAGTTGCTTATGATGATTAAGTCATCAACACAAAGCATGACTATCAAAATCTTTCCTTCTTGATGCTAGTAGTCAAAATTTGAGTTAGCTTCACTTATAATCATATGCAAGTTTTTGAAGAAATTGTCAAGTTTTTTATACAAAGCTCAAGGGGCTTGCCAAAGTCCATACAAAGCCTCATTAAGTTTACAAACCGAATGTTCTCTCCCTAGCTATATGAAACCTTCTAGTTGCATCATGTACAACCTCCTCTTGGAGGTCATCATTCAAAAATGCAGTTTTCATATGCATATGTGAAATTTTCCATCCATAATGTGTTGCAAGGGCTATCATAGATATGATTGTGCTCCATTTGATTATTGGTGCAAAGGTTTCTTGAAAATCCAATCACTCCCTTTGTTCACAACCTTTGGTCACTAACCTAGCCTAGAATTTGAAAGGTTTTCCACTTGAATCATTTAAAATTTTGTGGCCCCATCTAACGGTGATCAACTTCTTCCTAGGGGGCAATTCAATTAATTTCCAAGTTCGATTGTATGAGATGGAATCAATCTCTTTTAACATTGTTATTTTTCACATGTTGTTTACAACTACTTCTAAAAAATTGATTGGTTCCAAAACAAAATCAATTGCTCCAACAATGAATTCATCAAATTGTTTAGGAAACACTTTTATCCTTTTTGGTCATTGTTGTAATTCACTAGTTTGATATTCTTCATTAAAATGTTGTAGCTAACTATTTACATGAACCCCTAGTTGATTATTGACTTCAATCCTTCCTAAAAAGAGGTCATCATTTGAACACATTGAAATTTACTCCTTGTATTAGAAGATTTATCATATCCTTTTGATTCATCTTCTACCGATCCATGTTGTGACATGCTCAGAAGTATTCTAGTTTCATGTGGCCACTTGAAAGTGCTCATTTTTATTTGATGTGATATTTTTTTGGAAAGAAGAAACATTTGGACCCATTTATTCTTTTGTGGTGTTTTGCTCCAAAGATGAAACGATGTTCTCAAAATCTAATCTAATGCGCATTTCATCGAAATTGACATCTTGATTGAGGATGACTTTCTTAATCCTTGGGTCAAATAGCTTATAGGCTTTTGTGTGAGTGTCATAACCCATTAACTAGAACAACTTTGACCTTGAATCAAAATTTCTTCTTCTTAGGATTCAATATTAGCGCATGAATAACACATCCAAAAATCTTCAAATGTCCCAAATATGGTTTGTTTCCTAACCATAAATTTTTAGGTGTCTTGCTTTGATTCGCTTGAGATGGTGATCAGTTCACCATGTAGTTGGTGATATTTACTACTTATGTCCACAAAATTTTGGGAATCCACTTTCTAATAATATGCACCTGACCCTCTCAACTATGGTACGATTTTCCTTTTGGAAACTCCATTTTGTTGCAATGTGTGAGCCTAACTAAATTGTTTCTTTATTCCATTATTTTCACAATACCTTGTGAAGTCACAATTGATAATTTTTTCGCCATTGTTTGATTTTAAAACCTTGACCACTCTTCCTATTTCTTTCTCCACTACATTTTTGAAGGTCTTAAATGCATAGAAGGCATTATATTTTTTCTTTAGAAATGCACCCACGTCTTCCTACTAAAGTCATCCATAAAAGTTATGAAGTACTTTGATTTATATGATGATGGAATGGGGAAAGGGCCACAAAGATCGATGTGACTTAATTCCAACACACTTCTTGCTCTTGATTGGGGTTTATGTGGGATCAACTTCTAAGATTGCTTCCTTGCCATGTAATTTGCACGAATTCTAGTTTTTTTCATTATCTTGTGGAAGCTAGTTGCTAGACCTTCAACACTCATTATGTAAAGGGCTTGATAATGTAGGTGTGCCATTTTCCTATGCCAAAACATGGTTTGACTCTGGTCCAAAGTCTTCATGTTTGCTTTTGCCATACAAGTTTCCACAACCTTTTGGGATGATTACTTAGAATGAACTTCTAATTTGTAGAGTCCATTCTTTGGGTCCCTAACACCTTTTGCCACAATGGTGTTTGGGTCGTTGTTTTCTATGATTAAACATTTTCCAAAATCAAATACCATAATATTTCTTTTATCTATAATCATCCCAATTGATAGCAAATTCTTACTAAGACCTTGAACATAAAGAACATCAACAATAGTCTTTATTTTCCATGAGTTGGAAGACTTCACTTTGCCTTCCCATACACACCATGAGTATGCCCTCCAATAGATTTCATGTTGTGTATTTTTACTGATTTCTTTAGACTTTTGAAACAAAACTTGTCTCCTAACATGTTCTTGGTAGTGCTTGAATCAAAATACCAATAATCTATTGGATTCTTGCTATTTTATGGTTTTAAATTGGCCACTATTGCTTCAAAGTAGTCGACATTATCTTCAAACTCATCCTCCTTTGCTTTTTGTCCTTCCACAACATTAGCAACTTCTTCAAATTCTAGTTGTTGGACCTCCTCTCCTTTGATATGAAATCTTGCAAATTTGGTTCAAGAATTAGAACCCTTATCAATTCTAAGTTTCTTAGGTTTTGGACAACTATTTGCCCAATGACCCAGTTTGCTATAGTTGTGACACTTTCCTAGATGTTTAAAACTTTTGCTACTATTGTTATTCTTTTTGTTCAAAAAACTTTTGAACTTTAGCAACATGGCTTTTTCAGACTTGGTATGATCACCATGTAGCTCCCGCCATTATGCTTCTTGCAATAGCCTTGATGTCAATTGGTCAAAATTTGGAAGCTTGTTTTAAGCTAACACACCTTGTACAAAAATTTTGTACGAGTTAAGTAGAGCATTCAACACCATCAACACCACATTTTCATCTCTGATGATGTCACCCATTCATGTAATTTGACCAAAAAGGTCTTTGATAACAAATAAGAAATTTGACATGCTAGAAGTTTCTTGCATGTTTAGCTTGTAAAATTTGTTTTTAAGCAAGAGTTGTTGAATAGTTCATGTAGATTCATAAAACTTTTTTTGTGCATTCCAAACTTTTTATGGACTCTCTAAATGAGAAATGTGAGGAATGACTTCATCTTTTACTAGCAAATTAATGATGGTTAAAACTTTTGGTCGTTGTTGTGATGTTGTCACCGAATCTTGTTCCAAAATGGATCTCTTAAGCTCGGGCAAATTAAGTGCCAAAACATCTTTTGCATCAGTATATTTTTCATTCTAAATTTTCATGCTCCATAATTGGCAATTTTTGATAACTTGTATTGATTAGACATTGCATAATTGCTTGAACTTCCCATCTTGATGACTTGAACGCTTGACCTTGTATTGTTAAATCTTGTAAAATGCCTTCAATCTTGTGTTGATGTAGGATTATAGTCCCTTGTTATTTTATTATGAACGGATTCAAGGCTAAATGGTCCAATGTTGATCTCTAAATCTCTAGACATTGGTTTGGAGGACTATTTGAACGTGCATTCCTTTTCTTTGACAAATCACAAAATTCTCAACTAATGTATCAATTCTGAATAGGAATGTTCTAATATAATGAAAAATTATAGATTGAAAGAAATTTTACTTCAAAGAGTACCAAATAACTAAACACTACAGCAAAATATACATAAAAACCATTTTATATTTAAAATCATGTCAATTTGGTTTAAGAGTCATTGTTGGTTTGATATATGAACCACCATTATTGTTTCCAGTTGTAGTAATGAACTAAAAGTCAAAAAAAAAATTTCCTACTGTACATTAACAAATCAATCTATCATGAATGGTGATGTGCTAACTTATTTACAACTTGCCACCTACCTTTCTGTAAGCTACCATCGTCATGCAATAACAATGTATTAATGTTAAATACTATATATTAATTCAACAAGTCAGTCAGTCAGTGACAGTTATAATTGGTTCAGGTTCATCCACAACAAGTTCAGGCATCCAGTGGATGGATGGTGTGCCGGTGGGTGCTGAATCATTCTGGCCCAGTGTGATCTGATGGAAACTGGTGTTCAGGCATTCAATGCATGGATGATGCGCCGGTGGGTGCTAAATCACTCTAGCCCAGTGTGATCCGATGGAAACCGATGTTTAGCAGCCGGTTCCATGTTTTAGTTCATTGATTTTTTGAGAACTGTGAGAACGAATGGTAAGAACCACCCTTCTAATAACCCACTAATGGTGGTTGGTTTCAGTGTTGGTTCCGGTTCTTTGAATTTTTTTCCCCATAATCAAAGAATCACCCGGTTCCGGTTTTTTCAAAAGAAGAACCAGAGGTTTTACGAAATAACCAATAAAAAAACGCACTAGTTCTTAGACTTTTTTTTTTCCCTGAAAATTTGGGAATCGTGGTTATATAGCCACACCAATTGTTTGAAAATTTTAAAAAGGTTTAGTGTCGTGCTGTGCCTTGCAGGCACGGGTTACCACTAGTAATAATTAAATAATAAAGTTAGATAGTTATATCTAACAAGATGTGTGTAGTTATTATATTTTACATCTTAGAGAGCTTTCATTTTCAACACAAGGTTTTTGTTATTACCTTTAGGTTACACATTTGAGTGTTTGGAAATTTTAAGGTGAAATTTATTGTTTATAGTACACAAGGATCCAAGAAATGTTCTTTAATGTACTTTTATAAACAAACTTGTCATCAAGCTTGATTGTTGTGATAAAGGTGTGAAACATGAAAATGAATAATGGTAGGAACTTAAGTCAATAATAAACTTGATTTAAGTTTTCATTTATTGACCTTAATTTGTCCAAATTGAACATTTTTTAAGCCATTGGAAAATTTTCAAAGAGCATTAATAAAAAATGGAGTTGCATTCCCAAAACAAGGATCTATAACATCAGTTAAATTATCATTTCAAGGTTTGGAATCAAATTACCAAAATGATGTTTTGAGAGGTCAAATAAAATCCAATTGAAAAGCTTGATGTGGCATTGAATTTTTTTTTCAAAGACTACAAAAAAGACATTTGGATTGTGTAACTTCAATATATATTTTTAAAGGAGTTATGATAATCTAAAAAATTTGAACACATGTTTCAATTTTGAGATTTTCACTTGGGAATCTTTAAAAAAATTTGAACACATGTTTCAATTTTGAGATTTCCACTTGGGAATCTTTAAAAGAATGACCACTTCAATGTAGTCCTAATGGGGAATTATAGAATATATTATAAAGAGGATAATGGTGACTTTGCTCAAATCTAAACCATACCATGGTGAATTTTATGAGTCCATGTTAACATGTCGTTCATTTGTCCACCATTGTGATTCTTTGGTTTTCCATTTGATGTGATCATGAGTGCAAGTTGAAGAATTCATTTTAGTCCCATCCCAAAGTTCTTGCACACACCTTATTGTCCAAGTGTGTGAAGTTGGGAACCTCATGTTCAAAGTTTATAAATCTTTTGTTACATGGTGTATAAGGAAATTTACCCCAATTTCTTATGATAAGTTTCTTGGGGTACATCATTTGGCAAGGATTCAAGAAATTGCTTTCCAAACAATATTTTATCAATTAAGCTAGTTTTTGGCAAAGCAAGGAAGGAGGATTTCCCTTTATACCATTTAAAATTGTTGAGGAATGTTGGAAACATGGGAAAACCATAGTTGATTTGACACAAGTTCTAGTTGCAAAAGTTGGCATGTGATGGTCATAACATGAAACAATTACATTTGGACATAGGAATAGATTCAAGCTTGGAAAAAAACATGATGTCTTATAAAAGTATTGACATATTTGGGGATAGAATTGTGATTAAAAGCTAGTGACAAAAAAAATCCCCACAAGAAAAAAATATCTTGTCTTTATTTAAGGTAACTGGAAAACTATCATGACCAACATAGTTAATATAATCCAAAAATAGCCAATATACCTATCCTTTTAATAACAAAATAAGAAGGGGGTCGAACACAAATCTAGGATAAAAGGTGAGCTAATGAGAGTGAGATATATTCTCACATGAAGTGGTATTTTGTTTCAGAGTCAATGTGAAACATCCTTCAAGATTGTTGGTATGAACCTTCATTTTGGGAATTGAAATAGTTTTTGGAATTCAATTTGAGAGTCCTAGGAAATATGATCATTTTCATATGAGGTTATGGAGATCTTCAAAATGTACCATGAAATTATGTGTCAACTCAAGTTTGAATGGTGATGCACTAGTGTGAGTTTTGTTTGTGACTAGTGCACAACCCATAATTGACTTTAATTCCCCCACCTATATTCTTCGTTTATATCCTATGCTTTTTCTTCTCATTTTTCCAACATTTTCAAGCTTTCAGTTTGCTGACACAAGTAATTCACATTTCTTTATTCATAAGGGAACCAATGTAAATTTACTTGTGTCAACAACTGAAAGCTTGAAATAGTTAGAAAGATGAGAAGAAAAAGCAATATCAAACAAAGAAGGTAGTGGAATTAAAGCCAATTATGGGTCGTGCACTAGTTACAAACACAAACTCACACTAGATGCACCACCATTCAAACTTGGGTTGAGACACAACTTTATGGTACACTTTGAAGATCTTCATGACCCCACATGAAAATGATCATTTCTCCTAGGACTTTCAAATTGAGTTCCCAAAACTGTCTCAACTCCCAAAATGAAGGTTCATACCAACAATTTTGGAGGATGCTTCACATTGACTCTGAAACAAAATTCTAAATTGCTTGGTGGCCTTGTGTTTGGCACCTCAAATCCTGGAAGGGTCTAAAGATTGGCACAGAATGAGTCCCATTGTTTGCCAGGCACTTAAGGTTTGATTTGAAAGCAAAAATATGCTCATCTAAATATTTCACAAGTTGAACACAAGAAGGCTAAGACAACTTCCGAACTACTCAAAGGTGAACTCACTGAGAACTAGTCACACTAATCTCAAGCAAATGTGACATGGCACAACAACAGGTTCATTATTGAAAAACAATGACAGGGTCCTTCAACATGGGAGGATGTTGGCTACAATCAAATCCATGTCTGTTTAGACATGCAAATGCAAACTGATGTTCCTGATGGAATCACAAGGTGTCCTTTCCTTCATTAAAAGATCAAAACACTGGAGAATTCTAGATATGTGCAGAAAATTCTGAATCAATTTTTAGACAGGACTGTCAACAGAGCAGGCAAATTGAGTTCAGGACTACTGCTAAGAACCACAGAGTCTGTCAGGAGGTAGTTAGACTGATCAGGGTTGTACAAAGACCACAACCTGACAGAGCCAGGAAGAATCAAAACCAATGAACAGTCGATGGGCCATGTCTAGTACATTCGTTTGCGGCATATCAAGGATCCACAATGGCAGGCTACCTCCTTCACAGTCCCATCTGCTGCCACTACACTGTTCAGAGCATAGCCATAGTCGTAACATAACTCCTGCAGCCACATAAGACACATAGTTGAGCAAAATTCAAACTGCAGGAAAACAACTGCTTCTACACACATGGGTGCAAACAATCATTTCAGAGTACTCATAACAGTATGGTTGCCAAATCTTCAACAATTTGCAAATTTTCAAGATGTGATCTGAATGGATGGAAGAAAGTCTCATTGCATATAAGCGAGCAAGACTAGTTCGGACTCATTTGGTGTGTAAAACCTTACAGGTTCACCAGCAGATCCATCAAACCTTTGATCATTTATTATCACAAAATATCAAAAAGAAATTGTTTTGCTGATTTCTTCTGTTGAGCTCCTTCCCTCAGCTCCTAGAACATTTGTGGGTCAACTTTGTGGTACAAGTTTTTCCATCTTAATATTTGAGACAATTGTCTCAATCATGCACCATTATCCCTAGACAGAGAATGAGAAAAGTAACTACCTGCATAGGATGAATATTTTCAGCAGCACACATGACAATGCGGGGCATAGTTACATCATGGTGATCACTCAGCATGCACTGAATGAACACATTTGGTTCACAGCTGTGATTGAGGAACCGTGACACATTGCCACCTTTTCCTGCATCCAAAACAAACAATGGACTGTGCCCTTCACATGTCTGGTTGATGTCTGGCCCACCATCCAATGGTGGAATCACCTTTTCCCCCCTCCTCTGCACACAACATACCCTCACATTAAGAAAGCCAGAACAAGGTTAAAAAAAGGAAAAAAGGACATCAATAAGACTTAGTAAGATGATCTAAAGAACCAAACTAATCTGAAACGTTAACTTAAAAAATGACACTCCACTTGGTTACCAATTGATGTATTTAAACTGATAGACCAAACAGAAACAAACTGGAGGAATAGGTTGTTGACGCAGAAAAGCATTACAGAAGGAGCTTAGCCACTAAGATCTTCTCTGAGAGAAGTAAACTGGCTCCATTTGTTTATGAACATATGCTTCATGGAAGTTCCTCACACAGAAAAGTAAGACAAGGGCCACACTTTGTAAATTTGCTAGCATTGACAGAATTATGAAGCTGACACTGTAGCTTCTGGCAATGTGGACTTCACATAGCTATCTTCAAAATAATCCATCTCAATAAAAAGTGAAGCAACATCATGATTCTTGCAGACAAGACAAAAATCTATCAGTACATTGATGCAGTCTGTAAAAAAAAAGAATGTTGGAACATTGTAAGGTACTTGAATTGACATAAGAATGCAACTGAAGAAGAAGCACTGTCATGGCCAAATAGTAAAGATTAGGTCTTAAACTCAACAAAACCAAGGACTTGATTTCTGTTTACTCAGATTTCATGCACCCCAAGCATCTCTTCTTGCTCAATAACAACTGAAGAAGACCTCTTTTGATAGCTCGTTAAGAGACAACTGGTCAGAAAAGAAACTCTCTAAAGTTAGTATCTCTACAAAAAAAAAGACTAATTAAACCTTAAAGAATTGAAAATCATGAACTCTTTTGCAGACAGAAGAATATGAGTTAAGCACCTTAGGAGATGCAGTATAGACTACTGGCACACTTGAGAAGACATATGAAGACAACTGATGTAGAGTAGGTTACAAATAGATGAGGAATTTTCAACCTCCTTACCTGACGACCTTCCATACCCCACATTGTTTGTAGCATGTCAAGTTCAAAAATATACATGTTGTCGAGCATACTCTCCAGTCTGTCATCATTGTGCCTTATGGTTCCAACATATTCACAAATGGGGGCTCCTGCAGGGATGTAATCCCATGATCTGACCCCCCAACCCTTGTTTGTTGTTTTGAAGACCTGCACAACTCACCACGACACCAGTTCTCTGAGTGGTGAGTTTGACAAAAGGATGAATGATGTCTAATACAATATGTGGACAACATTTGGATTTAGACAAAATTCTGATCAACTTCCAGGGTAGGAAGTCAACTACCTCAAGTCGGTATTGAAGACCATTTTGGGAAGTGCGATTGACACATTCAGGGCCACATGAACAATTAGGACCACATTCGTATACCACATCCATAGCTTTGATGAGCCTAATGGAACATACATTCAAACATTGTTAGTTTCCACAGACGCAAATGACACTGTGATGGTGACTAGAACCAAAAGGGATAATCTGTGAAAAAGGCACACTGACCACTGGAAGAAAGATCAAAGCAGATAACCCACACAATACAAGAAACTAGATATTGGATCATCTCAGGCTGTTCAGAATCACACCTTCCACCATGATTGTGAACATAGGGAATAACATTGCCATTCAGACGTGCACATGAACACTTTTCTGTGTCTGAGCAGACACCCTTGCAACTACAGCCCTTAGCAGGTTTGCGTTTGGGAATGTCTGGGGACAATTTAGAAGCAGTCATATATGTGTAATCTGTTACAGGACAAAAGGAAGATTAGCATGCCATTGAATGTTGAAACCATCACGAGATCTTCTCTCCATCCCCTTTTCATGTTCTTGCTTTCACAATGATTCACCTTCACAAATTGCAAGCTGGACAACTGCATAATACCATCTCAATGCAGAAAGTAAGGACAAAATGGCTAACTACATAACCACCCACCAGTTGGAGGACAAGGATTGTCATCAACTGTATTTGAAGCAACCACTGGAATACGCTCCATTCCATCAGAAATGTCTTTGCTAACCAATCTGCAGGACAACAAGAAGAAGCAATTCTTACTAGTTGAAATTCTCTAGAGGTAGAAAGAAACTGCATGTTAGGGGATGGAGGTGTTCACACATCTTATTCAAGAGTTACAAATTTTTGCATGCAACAAGGTGCCCACAATGTAAGAAGAAAAATGTTGTTGGATCAAAGCAATATCCAATGTTGGCAACCCTATGTTATGGATGAGAGTTGAGTTTTGCACCAACCCTTCTAGCTCTGCTGCACTGTCTATAAGTTTCCCCCTAGCAAAAAACACCTGCACCAGATGTGGAGTCTGTCAATTCTTCCCAGATAAGTGATATTGATCCAAGTTCAAGTATCCTGTGTGTGAGCACTGATGTCCAGGAACTAATCAAGACAATAGTGCCCATGAAAGAACCTTGGATAAGTGAAGATGATTTGGTAATGGCAAAGAGGTAACATGCCCCTTGCATGTCATAAGCATACCTGTTGGGTGGTCAGATCTGGTTGTCCTGGCAAGCGGCGGAGTTTGTATTTGAACACACGAAACCCAGAGATACCCTTCTCAGTCCAGTGATCGTACACCTGTCAACCAGATTTCCGGACGTCTGAACAACAAATCAAAATCTCACTGATTACTCGAATCTTTCACTTATGTAGGTACACACCTTGGAAACTGCAGCATCCAAACAAGCAACAAGAAGGAGCATGTATGTTTGAAGGTGATGTAGCCAAAACCAGTTGAAAAGTCCTCATCAGAAGGGCACACTGAAGGCTTAAAACAAGTTGTTGTGCTTTAACTGAATTTGTTGACAGCCCACTAAGCTCATACTTTAAGCAGGTTTCAGCAGCCAACAGATAGTTATCACACACACTGACACAGCAGCCTTGCCAGAAAGTCACACTTGAGGAAAGAAAGAACAAGTCCAAAATTCCATTCAGAACCCAGCCAAAGCAGGCATGCCTGTGATCAGGCTTAATGTGAGATCAAACACTCACATTGAAAAAACTAATTCCCTACCAGAAGGACAGTATGAATTCAATTGACAAAGCATCCCACTCCAATCTCTCTCAGAAAAGATGACAAGAGTTGCAGAATATGAAAGGAAAAAAAACTTTCACCTGATAAATTCCATCATAGGTGTAAAGCTTCCCAGTGTAACTGAGTTTGTTCGCATGGCCACGAACTACCCGAACAGGAGTTTGAAACTCCATGCTATGCTGTTCAGACAAAGCTCCAACTTCAAACATCTCCCCTTTATGTAAGAGTGTAAATGACAGAATCAGATAGCTTGGCAAATCTCTGAGAGGAGAGAAAGTGGGCATACCACTAAGGCCAAATTGCCCTTGGTCATTTCTTGATCCTTAATTTGACGTCGATCTCCAGTAAGATTGTTGCCTCCTTGGCCTGTGTAGATGAGATCATCAGAATTGTCGACATCGTCTTCATAACCACCAGACATCACAATTGATACTGCAATGGGTAGCTGCAGGTGGGAAAACTCATTTCTGGCCTACAAACAGGGAAACAAAAGCACTCAGAACCAGCCCACAGAGTGCATGTTGGCCTCTGCACCACCTAAATCTTCTTCAAATGCAGATTCATGTCTAAACTCTATAGGGTACTTCAAAGTTGGCATACATGCAGACTAAATCATGGCATTGCAAGATCAGATGTGAGAGAAAACACTTACTGATTTGGTTACACCAATGTAGTTGATGCCATTTAGCCAGTGCTGATGAAGGCCAATGATTACCATTTCTGCTCGTGACAGAAATTGTTGACCAACATGCACACCTGGTAGGGAAACTAGGCTCAGGACTGAGAACCCAGTAAATGTTTCTACTCTTTTGTTACTAAAGAAAATCAATAAAAAACTCTAGCTGACAGAGCACCAGACGATCCTGGAGTGCTGTATGAAAAGGAATTCCTAATTTCTGATCTCCGAATAAAGATCTTAAAGTTGCTATCAAGATCATTGTAGATTTACCAGCAAGATTTGGTAGAGAGTTTGGATGGGTCAAAATCAAAGAACAATGCAGCAACTACCCCGGAAAGCAAAAGATACTTGTTCTGATGGTCTAACCACACATGCAACTGCAAAAAGCAACATCAAATCGAAGATAATCATATTTGCATTGCAAGTAAACTCCTTCACCAAAGAACAGATGCTCAGCCATAATCATATATATTTGCATTGTAAATAAAGTCCTTCCACCAAAGAGAGTAGAGGCTCAGCTCAACACACACCTGGAACTGCACCAATGATCTTCCCAGAATTGACAGATAAGTTCAGATTGTTCATCTACACAAGGGAATTTCCAACAGGTCAACACAGGCAGGGGGGGTTTTACAGAAGCACCTCTGCTAAAGAGGAGAAGCTGCAATGGACAAATCCAAGAATGAACAATTGGCAAGGGGAGGAGGAGTCGTCTCCTCTCTGTATTACCTTCGTTATGGCTTTCAGATCAGGTCTTTTGGATGGCCTCTTGCCAACTTCTTTCTTCGTGGCTGCTGCGGCTGCTGCTGCAGCACGCTTGTCTTCTTCCTGTAGATTTTAATGCATTGCTCCATTAGAAAAGAAGCAGGAACGAAGATGCATCCTGAACTTCGAGAACATAGGCACAATGGCGGTGACAGACACCATAAAAATTCACTTGCCTGTATGGCCTCCAGGTACAGAGTATTGAACTCTCGGAGGGCTTCTTTCACTCTCTGAGCTTCTGCCCCTTCGGCAAGCATTTGAGCCTCTGAGACTCCAATGACTTCAAGCTTTTGAGCCTCTGCGACAACTTCAACCGTTTGCTGCTTGGGAGCAGCAGCTTTGGAAACGATGGCGGGTGCCTGACCTTCTTCCTTCATCACCTCCATCTTGTCCTCCTCATGAAGCAGATGTCCGCGTCCGTGAGCAAATTCCTTGGACTTCTTTGACACTTTCTTGATTGTAGCAGTCACTCCTTTGTCCGTCGCCATTACCTTCACCTTCGTCGACGACTTCTTTATAGTTGGAGCAGCATTTAGTCCATTCTGAGAATGCGTCCGGGTGGTAATACGAGACGAAGCTCGCTCAACCAGACGTACCTTTCTGTTTTGAACCCCGGACTGAACATTGGGAGAACGCAAGGAAGAACGCGACACCATGGCACACAATGCCACCACCACACACTCACATACAAAAAAAAAGGCAGCAAAAAGAAACAGGCAACGCTGCTGATCTGCGCCGCTTACTAAACACCCGAGGCTGGACCGCAGAAGAAGCGTAGAGGCTCTCTCTTTCTGTGCTGCTCCCCCTTCTTTTCGGCAACAACAAGAGCGCGCTCTGGCCGTCCACAAGCCACGGCACCAACGAAGAGCGCGCTCTAGCGCAGAGACTCCCGCCAGTCTCACGACATTTTTAACTGAGTTAGATTTTAAAACTTGAACCTCTCTGCAGTTCCCAAATGCTCGGACTCTCAAACCCTAACCCTAAAACTGTAGCAGTACCAGAATGGAATTTCCAGATGTTGGAGCCCAGAAAGAACTTGCACACGAGAAGAACAAGAGAACAAGGAGAACAAGGACAAGAGTTATTGCAATTATCGGGAGAGGCGAAGAGAAGTCGCAGTTATCGAAACGGGCATTGGAGCAGCAACAGCATGAAAGTGTAAGAAATTTCGGGTCTCGTGGCAATGGGCATCGCAGCTACAAAGGCGACAGCAATTGTAGTGATCAGAGAATAATGGGCATGCCTGTGTATCGATGATAACAGTTTCAATTGTGGGTGGGGTGGGTGGGGGTTGGTCCAGGCTTGAGGCGAATGCAGGTCTGTTGACGAATTGCGAAGCTTTGCAGTTGTTGCAGTCACGTGGAGCGGACAAAGGCTTTGGCGTCACAGCTGCTGAATGCAAGGTTTTTAGTCTGTTTTTTTCCCTTTTCGCAAATCGGGTTTCAACACTTGGGGTTTGTCCGTCCTTCGTTCCTTCGCAAATCCTCTTCTTCCCTCGATGAGCATTCTTGAAGACCTGCTCGCTACACACACACACACACACACACAAACACACAGAGGGACGGACACATACACAAAACATTCACACATTCATGCAACCACATAACTGAGATGATGATGAGTACCCGTGGACCTACCTGCTACAGGTGTATGATTACCTGGTGAAGACTCCAGCAGGGTCACAAACAAGAGAAGGTTTACAAGAGTTTTTCAAAGGTGCAGAGGAATACAAGCTCACAAAAGCTGAGTACCTGCAAGCAAGCAATTTGCGGCCTTCAACAGCTGTTGAAGTCCACCTTGTAGTGTTTCAACAATATCCCTCTTTTCCTCAATCTTTCTTGTAATTTTGTTCCAAGTTTGGTTTTGCATGGGAGCTTTCTCATTTCTGTCTTTGAAGCAATTTCTTTCCCTAAGCAAAAAACACCACTAATGATCTGCAACTGCAGAGCAAGCACTGCATCACAGATTGATGCAAGTCCAACTCTGTGCACTGTTGCTCAAGCCCGAGAGTAAGTGATGACCTTACTTATAGACAATCAGGGGCTGTTGTCTTGTCAATTGAGTTGGGATAGATTGTGGAAGACTGTGATGAGCGGCTATCAAGTGCACTTGTTGATCAATTTCTAGGGATGATTGATGAGACACTGCCACCACCTCCAGAACTTCTAGAGGATGCTGAAGCACAGAAGGAGGAGGCGGTCATTAAGGCAGATGAAGAAGGTATGAGAAATCTAGACAAAGGGCAAAGGACCAGGACTGACAAAAAGTATAGTTGTATTTTGAAGAATGCCTTCTTTGGATATCCGCCCTCGTTGCAATGAGCTCTTCATTCCCTCAGGCACATGATCTGTAGCCCTAAGCAAGGCTATAAGGAAAAAGAGAAGTGTCTTTTGTGTCTCTCTTGTCTCTCTCAAAGTACTTTTGTGGTTTAGGAGGTTTACCGGCTTCTGATGGGTGTGAGATACTTGGCATTAAGCTGGAACCTTGTGTGGCAACCGCTGATCTCCCGGTTGTTCCTTCTTGCTTCTGCAGATGGTGGAAGTGGGCAGTAGCCATATATACTTACCTGGAAGATGCAGACAAGAGATTCTGACATTTCACCAATACCACAACCATGCAAGGGCCATCATGTGATTGCCCATGGCCACCAGGTGGAAGAGCTTTTGTAATGGTTAGAAGGAGAAGGGACAGACAGAAAGCTGACATTGTCAGTAGACTGCAGTAATGAGTCTTTCTATCTGGTCAAGTGATCTGTGACTGCAGTGAATCTGATCTGGTGAGTGTTGCTGCTTCACAGCCTCCAAATGCAGTACCTGTGTAATTCAAGTCACAAAACAGGAACAGAGGCATAGTAATCCATCTCCATCTCATGGCATACCATGGCTGAAGTTTGCATGGTGTGAGTCGTAACCCTGAGATTGTTCTTGGACTCCATGACTGCTGATGCCAATAGATTGTGGTCTTCTTGTTGTAGCAGAGCATCACTGCTTAAGACTGTATCCCCTACACATTTATAGTGATTGTTCTTTCTGAATTGGGTATTTGTTATCACTGTGTTCTATTCAATTATCCTGCATCCACATGTTGGGCGTGTCCACACATTGAGCATTGCCTGATCTTTTGGACAGATTTCTTCACACCGGGGTCATTGTTGGGCTAAGGGTTTTGTGGAAGAAGGTTGCAATTTCCATCTTTGTCATCAGAATTAGTGATGGCTTTGTTTGCATCATCCTTTTCCTCCAACATGCCTTGTCTTTGGGCACAAGATTGCTGGCTGCCACTTTGGTGAAGATGAGCTGAGTCTTTTCCGGTTCCTGGAGACTTTGAGTTACTCAGAGCAGGATGGAGCATACCTGGTTTTTGAGTTTTTCTTGCAGTGCAACCTTCTGGTATCAAGCTTCCATTGGTTTTTCTGCAAGGATCTTTGCTGTAGATCAAGTGATCAGTTCTGATCTCTTCATCCTCATGTGACTCTTGTGCTGCTTGGGACTGATTTTCTCTTACTTGCTGCACAGATGGATCTTCTCCTTGACTTGCATCAAGGTTGATTTTCTCTTCTACTGACAGCTGGTAATGCTTTCCATGCTGTTGAATGACTACATCTTGTTGTGCCTCCCCTGTAGTGGGCCCTTTATACACTTGGAGTGAGCTCTTGGACCTTTTAGGTGAGTGTTGCTCCTCTTGAAGTTTCGGAGAGATCGAGTGAAGTGCTTGTGCCCCTCGTTTCCTCATCCCAAGCTCAGTTGCTTGTTCAGGGAGAGTCAGCAGATCCACTTCCTTCTTTCCTTTCCAGAAGTTTTGTGACAGGTTTGTCTGAGACTGGAATGTTTCCAAGCTTCTGGATCCAACCAACTGACTTCTTGTTTCTAGGTCCTCAAAGGTGAGCCTGGCCTCCTTGTTGTCCTGCCTGTCGAGGTTGAGCCTGAACTTTTCAACTAAGTTCTGTGGTTCTTCGTCCAGTGAGAGGCTAAGAAGTGCTGGAGCTGGCCTCCTCATACGCCGCAAAATATCTGGGAAGATTGGTGTGTTCCACATATGAGATCTGTTAGTATGTTATATCAGAGAGGTTTAAAGACCACCATTCTTGTCTTTACTGGGAATCCTTTTCATAGGTCCTGGCTCAAGGCTTTGCCTAAGAGACTTATACAACTGTCATGCAAAGGTGGAGTGACCAATTCTAGCTTGCAAACAAACCCCCAGAGATAGTTTCTTTCAATATAACAGGCTTTCAGACCTTTTCTGTATGTATCTAGTGTCAAAAGTGGCCAATTACAGCTAAGTTTATGAATCTAGCATAAAGGAGGTCTCACTTAACTAAGAGTGCCAGACTACTCTGGGCATGTGGCATGAAGAGGTTGGAGTTCAACATTTTCAGCATGAGGTTGGAATAGCATGGGAGCATACAGTGTGCACCTACTAGCATGGATCTTGGACTAATATTCAGTGCCGCACCTTTTGTAGTCACAAAATCTGCTAAGCATGTTGCGTCCAGCAGTGTTTGTTGACAGGGAGGGTGTGCAAATCCATTCCTGCATCAAAACCATTCTCATTTCTGTTCCAGTGAGATGCTAAAAAGAATACATGCACAGTCCATGTGGTTGATTGTTGGTTGTTACACAAGCTTAGGCTATGTGGTAGGGAGACCCGTTCTTCAAAAGCTGCAAGGCATTCTAAAGTGGCACTGTCTTTGGTTTTCCATGTAGTGGGTAGCCTACAGGAGTTGCAAGAGCTGCATCCAAACATGCTAGATGGATGCTGGTAAGAACAGCCCAAGTGAATGCAGCAGGGTGGGCTCTGGGAAATTTATGAAGTGACCTGGTTTTGATTTCATGCAAACCAACAATTTCCCCATGTTTCCCTTCATCACTTTGCCTCCGACAGTCTGTGAATTCATCATTTCCAAGTCTTCCTGGTGCTGGACCCAGAGGGTAATCTACCAATATGCATGACTTGTATGCTGTATCTTTGTGGGTAACTTGGCAAAAGAAAGTCTCCAGTCTAGGATTTGCTTGCTCTTCTTTCGGTGGGCAGTCTGCTGCCTGACTGTCCCCTATGCCTTCCACATGATCTGCAGGATATGTCCAATGTGCAATTTCAGAAATTTGGTATCCCAGGTGTTTGCTATCTAATTAGGCTTGGACTACTGCAGTTAATGGCCAGGCATTACTTGCATTCTACAGTCAAAAATGGCTTCAAATTGAGAGCAAAGAATATGAATTCTAGGTTTTTCTGAATAAGACAAGCCAGAAACTTACCTTGAAAACCTTCGATGCAGTTGGAGGGAGACACTGCAGTATCATCAGTAGCATACCTGCATGGCCAGGACACAAGCCACAGTATAAGCCACATGGTGTGCTATGAACTGTACAAAAAGCAGTTTAGTAAATTAGAATGCAATGAGTCCCACAGAATGCATGTGTTGCTAACATAATAACGGCAAATGATCAGCTGATTATTTGGTGTTATTCAGTTCAAGCTAGGGAAATGCCTGATCTGAGGTGCTTCTGAAATTGAAAAAGATCTGTCAATTTTGAGGTCTCCATGTGACTCCACAGCTTCCAGCACTTGAACAGGAGCACCCAAATATGGATCTGGCACACTGGAAATGACATTCTTAAAACTAAGAGTGTTCTCATTTGCAGAGGAACCAAGAAAATTGGAGTCTCTATCACCATGTGCAACAGGTGATAATATGTCTGCCTTCCATTGGATTAGAGTCTCTGGTCCCCAGTCTTCGTCTTCAATCCATGAATCCATCCCTGGGCACAGATAAACAAATAATATCAGTTCACTCAAGCATGGGTTATACTGGTGCCTGTTGTGATTCCTCAGAGGGAAGAATTGACCTCCTTCCTTTGTCATCAAAACTTGGGTTTCAAAAGTTTCCCATCCCAAGTTAGTTCTGCTTCAAAGCAGCTCAGTATTGGTGGTCAGAATTTGGTAAAGACCTACTTCACATAAGGTTCCAAATACACTGTGATACCTTGTGGTGATACTTATACTCAAAATTGGAGTGAGGATGTAGGATATGCAGGGAGCTGAATGACTAGTCATACTACCTGATTCCTCTGCTGGAGGCAGGAAGTAAGAGCTTTCACGTCCGAAGATAACAGTCCTGCAAGTGAAACATGGCACCGTTGTCACAACATGACATTGATCCCAATCTCTCATCCACTAAAACAGCTCTTCCCATAGTTGTAATTGAGGCACTCCAGCAGGTCACTCCACTACTGTGATGGTCATTGCTTCAGTTTCTTTGCAGTACCTTCCAGTGCCTCTGGCTAGTGCTGGTTCCAAAGTGGGCTTCTTGATGTCAACCCTCCCGTTGAACATGTGTAGGTTGGTTAGTGAATGGGCTACCATTGGCTGATTCACATTGAAGACTGAGTCTGTTGAGAAGCTTGTTGCATTTATATCTGCTTTTTGTGCCATTGTGTGATTATCATCTGTGCTCAGCTCACCCGACTCATAGTGTCCTGCAAAACTTGAACCCATGAATTAGACTCAACTTGGTCCACAAGCATACCTCCACTTCTCAATATACACAAGTCACCATTACATGTGTTTCATACAAATGCATTTGGTTCCCTTTGTTTTCTGTACTTGAAAAGAGCACACCTGATTGGTGAGATGGGGCCAAAACAGTCAGTTAACATTGAATCTGCAGCTGATTATGCATATATCCTCAATGAGAGAGACACTAAAAATGAAGACCTGCCTACAAGCTATGTGTCAGCAGGAAGTATGATTAACCATTGGGCTTGTAGGCTGGCTTGAAACAATAAATGAAACTTAACATCACAACTAGTGCAATGAAGAGACCTCAGCAAGCTCCAATAGTAAGATATAAGAATCCTCACCATGCATTGCATGCTGAATTCCACTGATGAACCTGGGCCTACAGAGAACCAATAAGAGAAGTATGTCAGATAACACACACCTAACACAAGACCTATAGGGACAGTGATTCCTAAGTGCTGTGGATCAGAATGATTTACATGCACTATAAATGTCTGCACTGTTTGTCAAACATGAGCCAAGAAAATGTTGCTGTTGCTGGTATCACTTAGAATATCAGGAACAGATATAGCAAGGCTGAGATTTGCATAATCAAGTGTCACCTTTAATGTCTGCAGGCTGAGCCAGCAATAAGCACGCACCAAGACTGATGAAGACTTTGCAGAACCAACTTACCACTTCAGAGGGAAAGTTTTTGAAGAATTGTCAATTGTAGTGGATTCGAATTGAAGATCACAATTGGCACCATTGGTAGGAAGTGCTGTGTCCCAAAAATTACCATCCCACAACTTGGTGGCTTTGGTTGTCCTGGCTGCATCAACTTTCCACTCTGAGAAACCAACTGATATTATCTCAAGATATGAAAGCTTCTGAGCCAAAAATGCTCCAAGGACAGACCTATTCCCAATTCCCTTACCAGTAGCAACATTATGCAAGCAAATTTAAAATTCACATAAATGTAAGCTCTAGGTTTAGATGTGCAAATGCTTCAGGTTTCTTACATGCAGAGGGAGCAGTTGTAGTTCTGAAGACATCATCAGGGCAACCTTGATTTGGAGTAAGCAGATTGGAGATATCTACTTCAAAGCTAGATGAGAAGCTGTTGTCAAACACCTCATCTGGAGATCTCACAGGAGTCAAGGTGGAGTATTCAAGGATATCAGGTGGGGAAAACTCAATGTCTGTTTTATCAAACCCTTCCTGATCAAACTGTTTATCAGGGTTGAAGCCAGGAGAATTGTTGAAATCCCAGCTGTTCTTCATGGTTGAGAAGGTTTTTTGTTTAAATTTCTCCTGATTATTGATCAAGACAGAGCTGAAAGACCCAGATCCCTTAGCTATAGTCATCTCATGTAAGTTGGAAGGCCGAAAAATTGTGCTTCCCGAAGACCTGTGCTCTTCATCTATTGCAAGTTGATTTGCCAGAGCAGATTGCCTTGCCTGCACATAAAAATATGCTGTTATACATCATTGAGCAGTTCTAAAGACTTCTTGCACTTCAGCTGCAATGTTTCCAAGCTAATCAGTTGTTGAAATACGTATCAATGCAGAACATAGCTTAATCAGCACTTGGAGATCCAACATAGTTTTAGAGGTAATTGCTACTGCTAGAACAAGGGGGGCACTCAGGGTGGAGGAATAGTTTGTAACCAGGGAGAATGTGAGGCAAACTCTGTATTGAATAGTACCTGCTTCTTTTCCTGCTTCACCTGAGCCTTTGCTGACAGCAAAAAGTTTCTAATGAGATCAGATGAGAGGGGCTGCAAGTTGTGCTTTGTAAAAGAACAAATATCACTTGATCCATTGGAGCCTTCAGCTTTTGCTTTATATTGTACTTTTGACTGGCCATGATGGGATTCTTCCTGTAGCAGAGGTCCAAAACTGGTAATGTGAACCTCTGTTAGTGTCAAATTTCAGAAAGCATAAAACATGGAACAATCTTGAAACTATATGCATCAGTCAATCGTTGAAGCAGGCTGCAAACATTACTGCAACAATGTGGAGTCACATATTCTCTTGTTTGCAATCCAGCAGTTGCAGGTGCATCAAGAATTATCTGGATTCAATTGGAAATTTCCTAGGCAGAAAATGTCCATGATATTGAATGTGAGCTAGAATCCTGTAGTCAGATCACACTGTTTGGTACCTTACTGATGAAGCCTCCAAGTATGTCTCTTCAGGCTTGTGATTAGGTGTGTCCTTGTAGACGACACCAGCCCCTATTAAAATACAACTGCAGGGCTTAGATGGGCCCTGAATTATGGAAATCTCACTCCAGCTCTGTAGTTTCTTTACTTTGTCAGTTTTCTGAGGCATCTTAAGGTAAGCATTACGTTGTTCCAACTTACCAATGAAAGATGATGCTGCATATGACTCAAATGGCAGAGGTTTACTCTTGTCCCAACTAGCAGCACCTTCACTGATAAGGTCAATTGGCTTGATGCCTGCAAAAACAGTTGGGTTTGATTCTGTCGGGATTATCTTGACTTAGACCAAAGAAGCTCTAGGGTCCACACTTCCTCTAATTGCCAGATCAAATATTCCAGTTTATCTTGAGTTCAGGAATTTCCAACTGCAATGAATCACAGGTTTTAGGTTTGGATTTTGGACGGGGGCAGTGGATCTTACCAGTGATGTGAGGTGCATCTGCTGCTTTGGTTGCAACTTTCTTCACAACAGGACATTCAGCAACAAGTGGACTCTGACCTTTGAAGTACATTGTTCTTTCTCTGATCGTCAGACCAACAGGAGCCTCCTGCATGTGTTGAGAAGTGGCTGCAGCTCTGGACTGAGGTTTTCTTTCTCTGACCATGGGATCAACAGGCTCCTGCATGTGTTGAGGAATGGCTGCGGCAGTCTGCGGTTTTCTTTCACTGATCATGGGATCAACAGGCTCCTGCAGATGTTGACTAGCAGCTACAGCGGCCAGGGACATTCGTGACCTGCATGGGGGTCGACACCACAGCAGATGTACCATATATCAGTGCAGACTCATTTCATCATAGTCATGCACATCAGGACAATCTCAAGTTCAGGATGCTTTGCAAGGAAAAAGCTCCAGTGAAGCACGGAATTTGATGCCTTACCTCTTTGCTTGCATTTGTACTTGTCTCATGTCCCGGCAGCTTCGAGCAGGAGGATCAGACATGGTGGCTGCTGCACATGTTCAGACAATGAAGTACGATTGAAATGCGAATTGCTACAAAGGTATTTCCTGATCTTGTGGTACATCCAGGACACTTTAACACGGCACGCCAATGCATCAATCCCCTTAACCAGTGATTAAGAACCTTACAGCGAAAGGCTGTAGCTGGCTGCAGTGCGTCAGCTGCCTGGTTTGCATTTTGGTCATGTACGGAATTGCTAGCGGGCAAAGCAGTTGGACACAGCCTCTCCAGCCTCTTGATGCCGAGGATATCAAGCGATTGATCTCGCTTCCTCAGAGGGAACCGTTGCTGACAATCTTTAAGCATCTTCGATTTCTCAGCCTCAGCTCTCCGGTGATTCTTCCGGAGCTCGAAAAACGATTGCTGTCTGCAGAGAATGCAAAGAGATTGTCCAAGGTCATCATCGGTCGATATTGCTCGATTTGATATGTTAACGGGAGTCAGCAAGATGCGGAAACGATCTTTCTGCAAAATACAACGTTGAACAAATTTGTGCAGTACGAGAACAATGGTAAAAGTTACCTGCCGAGAATGGCGTTTTTCGTCTTCATCGAAGCCGTCCACAAAGAAATTCCGCAAACCGCATCAATCTCATATCTCCAACAGCACAATTAGGACAATTCGCACATATACACACAAAAAATTGCTAATACCTTCAAATCTTCAGACCAGGAAGACAATCCACGAAGATACTTGAATGAAGTGAAAATGCCATATAACGTAGACCATGAAATGAGACTCCTAACTTCAACACTTCTTCAGAATTCCTCCTATTCTTAAGGAGAGACTTGTATCTTTTGATGAGAAAATTTCCTTGTTCACTAATCAGCCAACAGAAAACGGGGGTTCCAAATGCTTACCGCCTGCACTTTCTTCCTTGATCCGCCCATCCATTGTAACATGCCTGACAAGAATGAATTCTTTTCAGCACAATGCGATCGCGATGCAAAATACTTCCTCCCCAACCATAGCACGATTACGGTACTAACAGCTGTTGTAACAGATTCTTCAATCCCGAATTCGATCGCTTCGATTTCCAAACTCCGCGTGCAAGTCGATGTTCGCAAACTCGAATGCAGCAGCGGAGCTCTAAACTTGGTAACGAAGACAGGGGAGGCGAGGAAAACCAAAGGAGACCTAGTGTGAATGGCGTCTCGGATTCGTTACAGCCACACGATTGAGGCAGACCAGTGTGAATACGCCTGAAATGGTTTGGGGGTCCCAACACAGAGGTAATTAGCTCCAACTCTCCCACTGATTTAATTTAATTTAATTTTTCATTCTCCCATTATTATTTAAAAAAAAAAAAGGGTATTGCAAAGGATAGGACCAGTGTTTCATTTCTCAAATTTGTGAAGTAGGTGGGTTGGCAATCATCCACAAGATGACTTAGCCAAATTTGGCTACAGGTCAGGGAGGAAAGTAGAAAAGTTTCAGAGTCATGCTATATTTTGGCAACATGCTGGAATCTATTTTCTAAATATGGCGATTCCAAAAAATCCCTCATAATGATTAAAACCAGAAACAAAGGATAGGACTCACAGCATTTTTCTTTTTGCCACAACAAAAAAATCCAGTGCCACTCATACAAAGGATTTTTGTGGGAAAAATGTGAGAAAGTAAAGAGGGAAAAAAAATGCACCAAAATTATGAGGATTCTTTTTCTGAAATTGCCATATTTAGACAAAAGGTTCTAAGAGATTCACCAAAATGTAGCAAGATTTTCTACTTTCCTTCCCACATATGGCCAAGTTTGGCTAATTCCTCTTATAAATGATCTGGCCAGTGTGGCTACATAAAAAAATTGAATAAAAAAACGCTTGAATAGTAGGAGCTCTTACAAGAGACTCGTGCCATTCATGTTTTACCCTATGGATTTTTCATGTGTGCAAAGTGTATGGGGGCGGGATCTAACTTTGTACTACATAGAACAATTGAAGACTTATGAGCTACTAAAAAATGATATCATGAAGATGATACCATTTTGCGTTCCCAGTTGAAGAGGGAAACAATGAAGGATCTGATTTTTAGATTTTAGTTTGTGAGGAAACATTTCATGCTGTGGAAGATGATAAGAAAGTTGATAATTGGGGTCAAGTGGTGTTTTGACAGAACAAATTGAGATTTTTTTTAAGGACCAAGGTTTTATGAAAAATGATCATGATCACAACATGTATTACAAGATTAAAAATGGAAACATTCTAATTTTGTTCTTATATGTTGATGATCTCCTTCTTATAGAAAATTTTGATGAAAAGATCCAATAGTTGAAGTTAACAATTGTTGGCAACATTTGAGATGACAAATGAAGGCAAAGGTTTATTTTATTTAAGAATAGAATTTGTATACCTACCTAGTTGCATATTCTTGACTCAGAAAAGGTACATTTTAGATAGGCTTGTTGAATTTGGCATGGAATAAACCATGCAATGTTCCCATGCGCCATAATTTCAAACTAATTGTAGACATGAGAAGCATGTTCATTAATGAAATTTCGTATAGAAAGAAAGTTACAAAGCTTATTTACTTAACCCACATTAGATTTGATATTTGTGGTAGTTAGTATCATTAGTAGATTTCTTGAGTCCACCACAAGAAGCCCATAATATGGTTGATGTTAATTAGATCCTTTGGTATGTTAAGAGGATAATCAATTATGGCTTTCTTCAACATCATTCTAAATATAACGGTTCATATTCACCAAAAAAACAAATAATCTCATAGAACACATCCAATTTTCATGGAAATGCACCCTTGCCCTTGCTGACATGGAATTTTTTTTTTTTTGTCTTGGAAGATGTCTTTCGAATTATGTAGTTTTAGTGGTCAAAAACACATTCAAATATTAAAAAAAGACTATAGTGGATAACCATATTAGAAGATACATTCAAAATTTTATCATTACTAAGCTTTCATAATTATTAATATATGGTCATCAGAAAAAATTTAAAATTAATGGTTTAAATTTATATAAGATAAAAATGTTTAAAATTTCAATTCCCATTCAACATTTGATTATGCATTG
>Ga0116227_10000317_pt1 | contig 90518 bp, 68 predicted proteins | sample S1TSphgellanicum_FD_89693 | JGI IMG/M metagenome (GOLD analysis project Ga0116227, IMG submission 89693) | Host-associated microbial communities from peat moss isolated from Minnesota, USA - S1T2_Fb - Sphagnum magellanicum MG | ecosystem: Host-associated > Plants > Peat moss > Unclassified... | reverse complement strand
GTTTTTTTTTTTTTTGTTGGTTTTTTTTTTTTTTTTTTTTTTTTTTTTTTTTTTTTTTTTTGTTTTTTTTTTGATGTTTTTTTTTTTTTTTTTTTTTTTTTTTGTGTTTGTTCTTGGTTTTGTTTTCTGTTTTTTTTTCATTTGTTCTTTGTATGTGTGTGAAGGAGGACCTCTATTTTAGGAAGAGCTTGTTAGGTTGTGTAATGTTTTTAATGTTAATTGGTTATAAAGAAAAAAGAGTTCAATAATAACAAAGGTTGTTAACTTGCAAAAGTGTGAACCATGTGTGGGGATAGTGGAGAGGAGCAAGTAAGTGTTTGTGGACTCAGCAAGCAATCAAAAGAAAATCAATGTGAATATGATGAAGGTATTGTTTGCACATTAGATTTTTGTCGTTTTTTTTCATTTTTTTTCTTGTTCTTGTTCACAGTTTTCCTTTTTTTTGTTTTTTGTTTATATATATTTTTCTTTAAATTTATTATTATTATTTTTTGGGTTTTTGGCTACTTTAAGGGCTTTATAATTTATTATATATATATATACCCATTTTCTGTATTCTTTTTTTCTCTTTTTTTTGTGTTTTTTAGAAATTCATCTCTTTTTTGTTTTTAATTGATCTTTTTATTTTAATTTTTATTTGTGGCTTTATTATTTTGGTTTTTTTTCTTAAAAATTGTTTCTCCACTTCCTCTTTTACTTCTATTGTTTTCCTCTATCATAAACCTTAAACTAGGTAGACAACTAAACTCTACACATTGTTTATAACATTATGTTTAGGATTACAATGGATATTGCTTTTGTTTGATTTTTTTTTTTGTTATGGTTGTTAAATTTGTTGGTTGTTGTTAAGTTGAATAGAATAACACTTCACACAAGGCTAGAAAAAACTTCATCTTCACCAACCATGGATGGAATAGTTTTGGTGATGGTTGATGGACTTATGCATGGTGCAAAAAATGAGCCAATGATATCTATGTTAGAGGATCAAGTTGAATTAAGTGCTAATTTATTAAAAAAATTGATGAAATCCAAACATTATAAATGAACAATTGTAATTAGTTGCACTATTTGTTTCTCTCCAAGGTGATCAATTTAACTATTTCCTTTCCAAGACCTTCCCCACCTATCCAAGACAATTGGTAGAGATTTGTTTAAATTTTTTTTTGTAAAATACCCTAGTTATTTAGGATTTTAATTTAATTTTTAAAAATTAATAGTATCTTTTTACACCCATGTTTCCAACCATTGATGTGTAAAAAATGTTTTCATTTTAATCCTTTCAACTTTCATCATTGTGTGCAATATTATCACCATGTTGAACACTATTTTGATTTCAAAACCAAGGGTCTAATGTACAAGCGATACTTTCATTAATATCCATCCAATAGTCTTGTGTTATACCCTTGTCATGTTGACATTGATTATATTTCCAACACAAAAGGTTTGATGTGTAAACAATACTTTCATCATGTTGACCATAGTGTTAAACAACATGATTAATTATATGAACATAATATTGACAAATCTAATCCACATTTTTTGAAGTACACTATTAAAATGAACAAATCAAATTGTTAAATCTAAACTTGGTTACTTAATTAAACTGAATACAACATGCATTAAATGCATTAAAACTAAGATGAAATTTCATATTCCTTAGACATTTACATTAGGTTTGTAATACCTTCATCAAACTGAAAAACATCCTTCGATAACTTAATGCAATATCCTAATAGCGATATTTCACATAATTTTGATTTTTATAATTTTGTGCAATATTCTCAAAACATTTTTAAACATAATTTTTCAAACCAATGCATATCTACAATGTCCTTATATGAGTGACAATTTTTTTTTTAATCATGCATTTAAATATTTGCTTGAGTGAACAAATCCAAGCTTCATGCAATACTTTCATTTTATTTTATTTTTTGTCATTTTTGATAATTGCAGGGCCTATTCAAGTGACAACCATGTAGATAGGTGCAACAAGTAGGTGGGGTCTAGTAGGTACTTACCTAAAGGGCTAATATGTAGGAAGGAGGAAGGGCAAGTGGGTAGATATATGGGTGAGTAGGTAAATAAATAGATGAGTGGGAGGTAGATAGGTGGGGATGAAAGTATCACATTTTAAACATATAGGTGAATAGGTAGGTGGGGGGAAAGATTCACTGGTACCATGGTAAAAACCAGTGTTCGGCCCATATTGATTTTTCGATTAACCTTTGGGTAGGTTTTCAAATGCATGGTTGATAACTATTGGTTAATTTGTCCAACATACATCGGCTTTAGGGTAATTTTTAATAAAACATTTAAAAATTCTGACTTTTTAAATATCATACAAATGTTCAGTGTTTTTGGATTGACAACTAGGTCTAAGTAGGTTATTAAAATTTGAAAATTCAATACCCATCCTGAGACTAAATCAAGGTCTTTGAGTTCAAATTTAACTCTTCCGTTACATATGGCCATGTAAAAACCTCCAGGTTTTTTTGGTAGTGTAAATCAAGGGCATCTTACTTGACCTAATCAAGTGTCAGTCATGAGGGAGCATTTTGAAAAGCAAAATACTTGCCTCAGTAAGCATTTTTTTTCAGAACTCCCACGCTACTTTTTTTTAAGACCATGATATCTGGCATATACCACCCATGCCAGGTATTGTGGTAATTGTATTTGAAAACTAAAAATCCAGTTGATTTTTATCCCATGCAATGCCCTAGGGCCAGCATGCTCCCAAAATAATTTCTCCCAAGGCTAGAGTCCTGAAATAGAAGATCCTTGGCCTCAGGCCTGTGGGGCCTATTAATTTGGGAACTCCCCAGCCCTAGGGTGTTAACCTCCAAAAGGCCTCCCTCAAGAAGGTGAAGGTACCAATGTAGGCACCGGTTCCTGGTGCCAAAATCTTATGGGCTTTTTGTTTGACATGAGATCTGCTGGGGCTAATAATACTTCTGTATAGGGTAACACCTCAAGAGGGGTGGGAATTTCCCAAAATAAGCACCAGCTTCTTGATCAATTTTGTTTTCATTTTTCAAACTAATACTGAAAAACCAATGCCAAGTTCTCATGGCACCTCACCTTGACTACAACCCAATTATGAACTTGTGGAAAAGGCTTGGATCCAATAAAATTCTAGACCATTATCTTTCTAAGTGGCTCAAGTTCATCAAGCTTTGCATGATGATTGTGTTGGGAAGAGTGCAAAACAAATGCATAACACATAAACTCATACTTCATGAACTTATTTCCCCAATGCCATGCTCCAAGGGCAATACCCTGCCTAAAGCACTAGCAGATTTTGTTTTCACATTTTTCCTATGATACTGGGGAAAAAAAGGAAAAAAGGAGGCAGGGCATTTTGAAAAATGAAGTGCTTACTGGATTGTTTTTGAGAATGCCCCACAATTTGGGGAGGACAGGTTTTGCTTGATAATATGCCCTCCAAAGACAATTGAAAATTCTATTGGTGGTCTATGGCCCAGGTGATAACTTAGTACCGTCCAGTTCTAGTTCCCAAGCCAATTCTGGGTTCAATTTTCTAGTCGATCTTGCATCCATCAGATGAAATACAAGATAAAGACTGCTGGAATCAAAACTGGATCAAAGAACCAGTGATTATAGCCTCTTACTAGAACTGGAACCAGCCTCCAAACCTTTAGTTCAGTTCCACTTCTTTCCTTTGGTTCAGAACGAAGTGGAACTCAACCAAACATCTACTATCCTCGAAGAATGCATGACAAAATTTGTTCCACTTGTTAAAAACCTTCATATTTGATTTGGAGTGCTGGTCGTCTTTGAATCCCTTCCTAGAAATTAATAAAAATACATTAAGTCTCCCTCTCCCTCACCATGTTGTTCTAAATGGTGCTCACCATTTACGGAACAATACAAACAAATGGCCAGCTAACACATTCAAGTGGTCCTATGCTATGCTATCCAATGGTAAAAAGATGAATTCATGATCTGTTGTGAAATCGGGCTCTGCTCATGTTATTTTGTCAATTAGATGCAATTGGCTCCTTAAACCTACGCAGCAAGTTTCTCGGCAAGGTACTGGAAGGGACTATCCAAGTTATAGCCGCTCTTTGCCGAAATCTCATAGTACTGCAGTTTCTTCTTCATGTGGAAAGTAACCTTTTTGGTTTTCACCTGCCTCTTCTTCAAATCCACCTTGTTTCCACAGGCTACCATGGGAATGTCGCCACATACCCTGCAAACATAAGCCAATCAATTGCAGGTTCACATCAATTAACTCATTAACACCACTTATCTAGAAAGAAATTTAGTCCATTACCTAAGGAACTAGTTTTAAATGTGTTTAAGTTTACATCATAACATAGAACACAGCATGCGGTAGTTAAATAATGGGGTATCATGCTACAGCTCCTCACCTGTGAACATCCTCATGCCACATGGACACATCCTTTTGGGTCTGCTTTGCAGTAATATCATAAAAGATAATACAACAATCTGCGCCTTCGCTGCATCAAAGGAGCACAGTCAAAACATAAGGTCCAAATACAAGCTCTTACAATACTGGAACCTCTTTCCAAAATGATGACCACAGAAAAAGCTCACATCAGAGGAACAGACTTACTAGTATGAATCACGCAGGGTTCCAGGCTTCTCATGGCCTGGTGTATCAACACAGAGGAACTGAGTGCTACCCTGTTTGGTAGGGAATTCAAGCATATGCTTATGCATACCCATTGTGGCTGCAAAACAACATCAATGCTGGATGACAAACCATTGATGTGCACATATGTTACAAGACTTCAATGGAAGAGGAACATAGTGTAACAAACAATAAACCATCCGCATAGAGATGACAATGTGGAGCTTAGATTCCATCAGTGACTATGTTCAACCACATATCATCAGCACTCTTCTCCATTCAGATAAGAGGTACTTACGTTCATACTTCTTCTCAAATTCACCCATCAACTTCCGCTTCACATATATCGTCTTGCCTGCAAAGTATACAATCCAATATAAGATTCTACCAGGGATGCAATTTTGTTCCAGGGAGATAACACACATTCATTAATTCAAGTCCTACACGTGCTATGTTTAAAGACCCAGATACCAACCTCCAAAGCCTACAGGTTCTGCGCATGATGTCATGAGAAGAACATGACCCAGCGCAGTAGACCTAGGATACAAAGCTGATATCCCATCTCTAGGTTCTCTGGGAGGACAATGAGCTATTCTATTCTGCTGAGGTTGTATGCTCTCGAAATGCCACCAAAGAAGATAAGATCTACTGGTGATTAACCTCCATACCTGTTCCTCCACCTCCGACTGTGAGGCACTTGAAAGGACCCTGGTTGGGCAGACGCACTCTCACACCAATGGGGCCTACAAACCAACATTAAATGCATGATGACAAACCATTCTTGTTGCACATGTGTTGGAAGACTTGAAACAGAAAAGGAACATCAAATTGTCTATCAAAATGATGACACTAACAACACCCATATTTTATCTGTGATGTGTTTAACAATATATGACAACAATCTTCTCCATTCAAATAAGAGGTATGTACTCACTACTAACCCTCATAGTACATACTTCTTAAAAAAATTTGCCCAATGTTTCTTCACATATCTTCTCTTGCCTGTAAAGTACACCATCCATTCTAAAACTTCGCCAATGTGTATTTTGTTCCAAGGATCCAATAAGCATTCATTGCTTCAAGCTCAACTACTGTGTTCAAACTTCAAGCACGCAAATTTCCATGACCACAAACCCACAGGCTGTAGACACTTGCACGCCATGAGAAGAACCTGACCGAGCTCTATAAACCTAGTATACACAACTGAACTGGTGTCAGTAGGTTGTCTAGGATGACGTTGAGCTACTCTATTCTAGTGGGACATTGCATGCTCTCCATATGTCACCAAAGAACGTAATATTATCTAACACAGATTAACCTGTATACTTGTGCCGTACTTGGAGTGCCGAGTGTTGCAAATTTAATTCCTCTGACTGTTCTGATTCTTTCAATGCTGGCACAGCCACCAAAAAACTTATATTAGGGGAACCTGCCCTCACTACTACCCACACAAAGACATCCAGGCTCCTTGTGACCAGCTGTATCCCAGCAGTAAAGCAGAATGCAACCCCAGTTGGTAAATAAATCAAGGGGACTCCCATACCAATGGTGGCTGCAAACCAATTTTAATGCACTATTGAATTGAAGATTTCACTTCTTGATCACTTCAACATCACTTCAACATGTGAACATCTAAGCCAACTTCAATGTGATTTTATTTGCTTCATTTGTTCTCTTGAGTTTTATCACATGTTGTAGCACTGCCATAAACTTTGAAAACCAAACTCTATCATAAATTAAGAGTTAAAGAAGCTCAACCTTGTATGGATTTGAGAGAACAAGGTACCCTTGCCTATCAAAGTAGTCATGTCTGCTTGAAAACAATGCCCCTCTCTCTTCCAAAAATACTTCCATCCTCCAAAACCCTCTCTAACAGAAACACTCAACTCCTTCAAAGCACACTGACCTTTTCTTCACTACATTTGACGCATGATATCATGAGAAGAACATGACCCAGCTCAGTAGACCTAGGATACAAAGCTGATATCCCATCTCTAGGTTCTCTGGGAGGACAATGAGCTATTCTATTCTGCTGAGAGGTTGCACGCTCTTCAAATGCCACCAAACAAGATAAGATCTACTGGTGATTAACCTCCATACCTGCGACTATGTCGAACTCGAAAGGACCCTGGCCGTCTGCATAATGGGCCCCTCCAAACTGCGGACTGTAGTCTCCAATCACCTTCAACTCTGTCTCGTCTGCATAATGCCCCTCTCTCTTTCAAAACATCTACCATCATGCAAAACCCTCTCTAACAGAAACACTCAACTCCTTCAAAGCACACTGACCTTTTCTTCACTACGTTTGACATTCTAAAGTTGCGCTTCGAACATTCAAAATGATGAAAGGTAAAGGCCCAAAACCTAACCCTACTTCCATTTATTACTAAGATCCATTATATTCGAGTAAGAAAATGTTCACAAAAATGACTTTTGAATTATTGTTTTGAAAAAATAGAGTTTTGAATAATTGATGATTCAACAATCAATCCACTTATATGCAACCAAGTGGACATTTGAGATAATTGATTATTCAAGTAGATAATCTGAAGATAATCAGCATTTGAACCCCACATTATACCTGTCATTAGTGACTCGCCTATCCTTCGTATGGCGTGTACTTGGCACTCTTCCAACAAGCTGTCGAAACCCTCCGAAAGATTCTCCCGCCATTCATCCTTGCCCTTCAAATCCCAGATTCGGCCAATTTTTTGACTTTCCGATCCTTTATATGCCTTCAAACCAAACGATAAGAAATTTGTCATGAGTCAAACATGTTTATGCCCTGCACGTCAAAGGAGTGTAACAGGGATCCGCATGGCAACGACCTCCGAATGCTATAAGCGACTCATTTGGGAGAGAGAGAATGCACGCGCACACGGCAACAAGACAATTGAAGCACCAACAACTGCAGCATACAAGCGAAGAAGAAAACTCCGACAAATCATCACAACAAACCAAACCATGAATCGAACCAGACCATGAGATTCCACCTCTCCCCTGCGCATCCCCTTCCCCCCCTTCCCCGACCCAAAAATCTAAATTAATAACCGTAATTACCCTCGAGTTAAGACCACCTCACATCCTCGTACAGGACAGAAACAAAGATATCGACTCGTAGAATAAACATATGCATTCACGTCACAACCATCGCCACCGTCGGAATTGAGATATGTAATGACGACTCGCTAAGCCGATCCGCAAACAACACATCAGTAGAACAGAGAAGGTAAGCAATAATACCATGGTCTCGTCCATGACCGCACCACTAAAGCGAAGAAGTTAAGTACTGCAAGACGACGCCGATAGTGCAAAACCCTCTGCTCGCGAAGATACGAAGGAAGCCGCACCAGAGTTCACCTTTCGCACTGTTAAAGCGGAGAAGTACTGTGCCAAACCGTCTGCTCGTAAAAACAGAAAGAACGCCGCAACAGAGTTCAAAATTCTTGCCAAAGCCTCAGCTTGCCAAACCTAGATAATCAACACCGGCTTACCAAACCTAACTTTGACACTTTATTCTAACCCCTTTTCCACAGCAAGGAACGGGCGAAAGTCGGGACAATCGTGCAATCTAATTGGAACGGGTGTTCAACGATGACAGTTGCAAGGTTATAGACAGCAGGCTAGTTTGCTTCCTGCACTGGTGACGACATCGCCTGTACATGAGATCTTCTATTGTAAGTTCTTGTAACTAAACGTCTCGTCTTTAAGTCATCTTCGCTTCCGAGAGGTACGTCTACATGCCCTGCACGCGTTCGTGCTTCTCGTTGAAAGGTTTGTCGAAGAGCGGTTTCAAGGTCGGAATAGAGAAATTGGCGCTGCTAATGTAATTGTGTTTTCCTGGACATCGAGAATGTCGTCCTCCTTAGAGGACGTCGCTCTCTGTTAAATCTCGAGGGTTTTTTTTCACTGTGAAGAGGTCGCTCGAAAAAAATAAAAACACTGAGACGGCTAGAAGCTGGAGGCTTCCATCGACTTTGGTTATATCTTAGTTTGCTTGTTGCAAATTGTGTCCTAGTTTGGTCGCAAGCATCATATCTAGATTGGAGTGCATCAACTAGCGTTTGAAGAGCTATAACTTCCGCGAATGTCTGTCGTGAACTACGCAATCTGCTTAGGCATCTGTCCTAAAAGGCTTAGTTAGAGCTTTGGAGTCCCGAGAGCACTATTGAAATCGGACTTAGTTTGGTAATCTCTAATGAAAACTCTAACATCTTCGGATTCAGTGTTGTATCACAACATTGTCCACCTTCTTGTTTGTTGGTCAATCAAGGTCTCTGAACATGCGTGTGACTGTCACTGTTGTTAGCTTATGTGATCAAGCACATGATATGAGGCTCCATTGCGTTTTGTTCATAGTGGGGACTTGACGACGAAGACTCATGAAGGACCTCGGTTACAGATCTCTAATTTCTGCAACCATCTATCATCTATGTTACACCTGGGATGTGTAACACAAGATAGTGTGATCTTAGTAAGATCTTACCTGTTGACTCGAGCAGTTAGCTATCTTTCAGGTGCACAATTTGTGTGCAATCTCTCTTGACTTGCTCAATGGGAAGCTGCATGAAAATCTTCAGGCCATTGGTGATGGTGATATGAATGCCTTTTGTCCAGGTCCACTGCAGCAGCATACGATGACGTCCAAATTGTACGTGCACGTAATCTCTTAGTTTCTCCGTACAGAAGAGGGTACACAAGGATTGCCTAAATTTGCTTCATATGTATCCATAAGGTGCATTCACACCTAGTGTTAAGTCAGTGTTAAGTGAAAATCTAAGTGGCATCTTAGGTGGCAGCCAATGGTAAATGGGTGATTGTTTAATATTAAGTGAATGTTAACTTAACATAAAATCTTCATGATAAATAAGTTTAGGTCCAAAGTCACTAGCTTGGTGTTAGGGGACTTAATTCTAGAATCCTTAACCCCAAGTGTGAATGCACTTTATTCTTTCTGGGTTGTCTTGCTTTCTTCTTCTGTGGACATTAATTGATTAGTGAATAACAACAAATGGGCCTTATTTACTGCACCTGCTCCATTATCCATATCCTAAAATGAGCAGGCTATGTACCACCACTGTTGGCCAATTATTGCTTTTGACCCAGTTATCTGCGGAAAATATTAAACAGGCCAAAGGAAATGAATGTAGTCAGTACAAAAGTACTGCTGCTATTTTTTCTTCCAGTCTGCCAATTTGCCCCATCCATATTTTCTCAAGTGACACCCAGGCATGTTTTGCACTCATAACCTCATGTAATATGGCATGTTTTGCACTGGTAACCTCACATACCATGCCAAGTAATAAGTTACATATCCCTTTATACCCCTAGTGTGTTCATGGCGTGCATAACCTGGACTCAAAGCATGCCGAGGCATGACAAGGTGAAAATAAAGGGAGCAAATGAGCAGACTGGAGGAAAAAATCACAGTAGTAATTTTGTACTGACTGCATTCACTTGCTTTGGCCTGTTTAATATTTTCTGTTGTCTGCCTGGGTTCAATTCCAGGTATCAAATAACCTATCTATAAGATTTGGGTATCATTAATGCCCGGGAAGGAACCTACCTGACCTAGTATCAAAATTTCTGATACTGAAAAATAGATGAACTGAAAAGACAAGGACATACAAAAGTTCCTTTCAAATCAGTGTTGCATATATCCTAAAATACAGATTGCATAGATCTCCACATTCCTTGATTTATTGGGGACATAGTTTGTTAAGGAATAATTTCAAGGTAGAAGTGTACAAACTCAAACAAAAACACACTAACTATGTATAAATTATTAACTTCGGGTCTTTGGGGTCAGATCACTCTGATCTCACTTTGTTGGGCATCAATTGACCTACTTTGGCAAAACAAAATATTTCCCGGACACGTACATCACGATCTACATGCACTAACAAAAACATAAACACAAAACCAATAGCTTGCACTGATGATGATGGGAGTTGAAAGCTCCAAGATGTAGAACTCAACATGAAAAAGTTCAATTTCAAGAAGCTTTACAAATGCAACCCATCATTTCCCTTTTGGAATTCACAATGAGACCCACAAAAAGCATAAACACAGAACACATTCAGAAGTCCCAACAATTTGGGTATATTCTTCTTTCACCCCACAAAAATCAAAATCTCACTAGACAATATCCCACTCACACAAAACATGTTTTACCAAAATGGTTGCTTTCAAAATCCCTAATGAACTTCATCATTCCCTTAATCACAGACCCCTAATTATGGTTCTAAATTGTGTTTCTCTAAATGGTACATGGTGCAACGAAAATTGCATTACCTCCATGTGAAAAACTATAGTTTTCACCTTCAGCATTCATCCCTCCAGTGCTAGTAAGCATCATAAGATCACAACAAGTTGATCAAAAAACCAAAATAGAAACTTAAGACACTTAGCTACTCCTTACTGCCAAAGTCCTTGGTACTTAAGCTCAATCTCAACTAACTCTTGATTGACGGCTAACCAAGAAAATATCCACAACAGCAACACACCACAAACATTCACCCAGAACAGAAGCCATAGAAAAATCAAGTGTCACCAATCATAAAAACTCTAACATGCTCACAACCTGCAAGAAAACAAACAACACAAAAACAGCAAAAACAAACCCACTCTCCATCACCATCAATTGCTGAAAGTTTTCATATTTTGCTTGCGATAGTTGATGGTGATCCATTATCCATATACTAAGTTATCATCCATCAATGTTCATCACATAATAATACCCTATCTATATTGTAGGTGAGACAACTAATTATACCTGGGTCAGTTATTCATTTAACTTTCTCTTCTTTTTTTTCCTTTACACCATTTCATTTATTTAGGTATCCCGATACCTAAAACCCTAAATCAATTTCATTCACATGCTCCTTCTGGGCTTTGGGCACCCACTCCAAGGTGATATCTTGTGGTGCAAAGGCTTAGAGAGCAGGGCAACATGAGAGGTTGATCCCAATTTTTCATTTTGATTTTTTGGAACATTACATAGTGTTGTAGGACTTTGTTGTTTGGCAAGTCATACTCCATGAACTTGAAGATTCTACTTGTGACATTGGTGTGTGTTATGAGTGATGAAATAAAGTGTAATATTGTTTTGGTTGAGTTCAAGTTATGTTTGAGTTGTGATGAATGTGAATGTTGGTATCTAGAATATTCAACTACAGTATGAAATATTTCATGATCCTTGTAGCTACACATTCATTGATAGTAATTTCTGTGACTTGTCCTTCTCCAAGGAATTAAAAAAAGAAAAAATAGTTTTTTTTTGGCTTAATAACCAACCTTGACAGTGCACAAAACAATTCTTAACCAATTCTTGCAAGAACCAGCCTTTTATGCATACCATGCAGTTCTTACCCGAAAAATCAAAAAAAATATTGATAACTTGATTGGCTAGCCATTCTAGCAAATTGATATTAGGCAGGTACCAAAAACTGGATTTAAGAAAATATTTGATATGCTATGTATAAGTGAAAAAATAAAATTTTCAAATAACTGGCTTTCTGGATATTGATAAAAATCAAGAACTGGCCAACACTACTATGTGCCCTACACGGCTTTTGGGTTGCAAGGCTTGCAAAGGGGATAAGTTGGTAGCAGTTGTTTTTTTTCAATTTTGTATTGTAGCCAAAGTGGCAATCATCAATAATTAAGAAGATTTAGCAAAATTTAATCACCTCTTTGGAGCAACATGAGAAAACTGAAAAAACAAACACTTCATGTAGGAAACTCTTGTAGAAATATCACAATTTGCAATTTGTGCGTATATTATAATGCTCAAACTCCCACTAACAAAGTTTACGTATGAATAATGCTTGTGAAACATGGATTGTCATATAAATTGGCACAATGTTCATGAGCCACAGATCATTACAACATGTACTGGCCTAACATGAAGCTATCACAATAGAATTTGTTTATTTGATAATTTTGACCAAACAGTGAAATACAAAATTTTAAAATGAAGTGATTTTAGAGATTTCCAATCACCTGAAGTGAGACAAAACATCATTGGATTTTAATATTTGGTTTTCAGTGTGTAGCTACAAATATAGAAAGATGATTAAAACATTTGTAGTTCGTTTCATGTTCCTAGGGATGATATAAGGTTCCCTCCAAATACAGTAGGAATATTTTCCAAATTTTTTTTCAAGTACTTTGCAAGAACGTGTAAAAACTAGATGTGTAGGGGAAGGCCTGCTGTCAGGGCAAGATGCCCTGAAACCGAGGGCAGGAGCCCAATGTCCAGATCATACTGCCCTGACAACAGGGCCTGCCCCAGAGCACTGCTCCTCAGCTTCCCTCTTTTCCCCAACAGTGAAAATTTGGGCACCCATTTCCCTCTTTTTCTCAACAAACAAATTTTGGGCGCCCATTTTCAATGGACAGGATCTCTGAGATCCAATGGCCACAACTACGGAGTGGTACGAAGGGTTCTTCCACCCATACTATGGGGTTTTATTTTTTAATAAATGTAATATTTCGGGTACACGTGGAACAACCCCTGGAATTGATCTGGGTGTAATCACCGAGAATAAGGGGACCTCCATTAACACTAGAGAAAGTTAGGAGGCTTTACGAGGATCTTTAATTACATGAAACTACAAACGTTGCAACACATCAATTATTGGACATGGAAATGAGCAAAACTAGATTGCTCTTAAAGAAACGTGTATTATGTTCCTTCAGCTCCCAAAACCCTCATGATCTCCCTTTCTTCCTTCTTCCCATTGCCCAATACCCTTTCTTAATCTTTGGTCTCACCAGGTTGGCCTATGTCTAGTTACAGTTTTCCAGGCCTCTTCATTGTTCTAATCTGCAAATCCCTGTGCTTTCTGACCAAATGTAGAAAAAGATGGAACATTCTCCAGTCCAGGCAATCCAACATCTTCATAGGTCATGAACACAGGTGACGTTTGAACACGAAACCCAAGTCAACATGCATAAATTTAAGCCATCATTAAACTATTTGTGAAACCTCTGGGCATCTCCATATTTACCTTATTCCCAATGCAGGAATGCCATTAAGCTAAGGCAACGAGTTGCTCACTGGTGTAGAAACGCATGGCCCATCTGTCTCACCCCTCTTCTCCCTCTGGTACATGTCTTTATGCCTTGCCCTTTGGTGTACAGCGCATCCACCAGGGCCCACTCATTGGTTGGCCTCCAAAAGCTTGTGAGGATCAATCTTCTTCAACCCAATGACAATTTGCCTGTTGGTGATAAGCTCATACATCATACATTGCAGAACCGGAGATTTATCTAAACTAGCAAGAGAGTGAAATAGTGACCTTACCAAAATCTATTCGGCAAAACCAAAACCTGGACAATTCAATTCAGACACAGATACTGGTTGCTATCTTGCTGGATCTATGACAATGGATAACCCACCTCCACCTTGACTATTGTCAATCATAATTGATAGCTCTGGATTAACAGGATGCTGGCCTCAGTTTAGGATCGACAATAGTTCTCTTGCATGTCTGGCATTTGCTGCAGTGAAGAAAGTGTATGCAATTCCTGTTGGACCAGCATGGATTATGTTGTCATACTTTGCACATAGTCTTCAAAAGAGCCTAGGAACCCATAGTTGATATTGTAGTGAACCTAAACTATGTTTCATTGTCAAATATGCAGGGCCTTATGAAATAGTTGCGAAGTCCCACCTCAATGTTTATATGTTGAAATGGCTGACTAGTTTTGTGGCACATTTGATTTTTCATGTCTCAAAACTAAAGTTGTTTCCAAGGGATAAAAAGAAACTAGACAAGAAGCAAAAGACGCGACTAGAAGTTGTTGCAAAGGCTTGCTAACGAAATAGATGGTATCATTCGAATATGGTAGACACATTTACGAGACAAGGAGAATCTGATCAAGCATAAAGGATGCCACCCCAAAGAGGGAGTCGAGTGAAACCTTCACACTTGGACCATTTGTCAGATTTGGTAGCCAAGTTTGAACAAGAAAGGGGGCATGAACTTGGAGTGAAGCGGACTACAAAGAAAAAAAGTTTCAAGAGGAGGTAGCTTAACCCCAAATTGCTTAGAGTGTTGATGAAGGCATCAACCCCTTTAAAGCAGGGGAGAGCGCTCAACATTAAAAAAAAACCCTTAAAACAAAAAAGGGTTAAAGGTTTTCATGAGCTTGGTTGATAGTGAGAAGGCTAAGGATCAATGGGAAGAGGAGGTGGTTGGAGAAGGCAAAGCAATGGCAACCAATGGAAATGTACTTGGGAGTTGGACTTCAAATTCAAAAAATTCCTAAAGCTCAATCAAATGAAACTGAGGTAATGGTGCATGCAAGTAAAATAACACACTCCAATTGGAGTAGTAAAAACTTTTGTGCATGAATTCACAACTCATGTTTCGCATGGGTGAAGGGAACTTGAACTATAAAACCTGACCTAGCACTATTTTGTTGGTGCGTTTGTAACTTTCATTCAGCATGGTGGTTGGGAATGTTGTGTTGGACCTGTGATGGATTTTGAGGAAAAGCAAAGGTCACAAAAGGGTGGGGTGGAGATGAGCAAGTGAAAGTTGAGACATCGAATATGTTTCTATCTCAACTTTGGGTGGACATCCCACCCAAGATTCCTTTTGTGCAATGTTGATTACCAAATGAACAACATGACACAAATGAATTGTTAGGATTCAAGGATAGCTGACCCAAGAATGTTAGGATCACTATGAAAAAAATGGGTAATTTACAATTGGCCTTGCAACTCAATTTTTGAATTACATTGGACATTTGTAACTCACTATATTTATACGTCGTAAATGCTAATGAATAAACTTATTGTATATATGGTGCAACTCATTGCAACTCAACTGCATTTTTATCAAAATAACTCATTTCAACTATTATGCAATTCCATTATAATTACACCCATGATGTCATGTTGATATCATTAATTACTATTCATCCATTAAAATTTGACACATGACATTATGAAAAAATTTGGACATAAAAATTGTATTTTTAAAAAAATATTGATCTCCATCATTCATTATGACTATTAATGATGATCCGAGATTGTGACATATGGCACAACAAAAAATTGCCACATGGCATATTAATTATATTTTGGAAAAATAAAATAAATATAAATATTTATTTTAGTAGCTAGGTAGGTCGTACATAACCATAGGTAGGTAAATTAATAGGTCTTAGGACTTACATACCTACTTATTTACCTAGGTAGGTAAGTAGGCAATAAAACATACGACTAAATGAACTAAAGAATAACCATGAATTTTTTATTTTTTTAAATTTATGTTTTGCCTTTAAGGTTAAGTTTTTCTGAGTTCATCCCAAAATGGCACATGTATTTTAATGTGAGAACATAAAAAAACACACCTTCTTTATATAATTTGTAACATAGGATTCAAAAACAATACCTAGGTAAATATGGGTTAAATCTTTTTAGTTGTTCTTTACTTGCAACTATCTGAAGCTTTTCCCACATATTTTGTATTTGTTTTTCATTATGTAAGTTATAAAATTAAATTAATAATTATATGATATTTAAATGTTTGAATTAATTATTTTTTCAGACAATTAATTTTCAAAAATCATTTTTCTGATTTTATGATAAATAATTATCTAAACATAAATTTTTGAATTAAATGTATTATATTTAATTATTTGGATTACTTGGATTAATTAACCAATTGAGGTAATTAATTCATGAATGAGGATAATTAATATTAGATAATTAATTATTTTAATTAAATGAATAAAAATTTATTTGAATTAATCAATTTAATTTATTTTTTATTTCAATTAATTGATTTCAAATAATTTATTATCAGATGATTAATTATTTAGATTGATATAATTAGTCATTTATCATCTGAATTTTTTTTTAAATTACTAGTTATTTTCATTTATTAATGAACCAATTATGTAAATCAATTTTATTTATAATTCATAATAATAATTTTTTTGATTAAATAATTCATAAAAATAAAGTAAATTATATCTTAATTAATAATTAATAAATTATAAATTATTGAAAAATAATTAAATATTAAATATTAAATATTGAATATGAATTTGGGTAGAAGCATCAAGATATAAGTAAGCATATCCATATGTATACCAAATGAATTTTTAATATAATATACACCATTTCTTTTAACTTCTCATTTAAATTAATTAAATGTTTCCAAATAATTAATTAGTTAATGAATTGGTAATTATTGATGAATTAATAATTATATCAAATAATCAATCTAATTCATTGTGAAATATCCCCAACTTAGATAAATATTTATATTATTATTATTTAATAAGTAATTAGTTTGTTGGTTAAAGTAAAATTAATTATATGAATTACACTTTTTTATTCATATTAATAATCAATTATTTTGTATGATCAATAAGTTCATAATAAGTAAGTGTATTAAACAAAATTAATATTTAATAATAAAATTATTGGAATAATAATTTTTTATACAACATTACATATGAGTATGTAGCCTTATCAAGTTATAAGAAATTGCATTATAGTTATAACATAGTTGAGTAGTAGTATTTTAATAGTTGCACACAAATGGTCTTACTAATTATATCAATGGAAATCATAGTTGAAAATTAGTTGCAAATGTATCCCATAATGGATGGTGGAAATGTGAAGACATGCCATTATCAGACATATGTACATTGTACATTGATTCCAACATAGTTGTTTTAGTGGCACATTTACAATAGTTCTATAGTAATTGCCACATGCAATTACAATGCAACTCCTAAAAACGTCAAAGATGTTTGACTACATATGTATGTATAATGTTTACAAATTATCATATAAAAAATCCATTTTCAACTCACTTACAATTATAATACAATTAATTGATTTTCTAACGTGACAATTTGTTTATTAATACCTTGTATTTCTAGGGGGATAGTTGCATAATAGTTGTAATTCCTAAAAGATAATTGCATATTAGTTGTATATGAGTCATTTTTTGAGCTTTAGTTACAAGGTAGTGTGGTTTCAATGGATGTGATTTCTCATAGTGGATTTGAAAAATGTATGGGCAAACAACCAAAAGGTGAACTTTTTGAAAACATCAATGAGGACATTGATTTTTTTAAAGTGGGGGAGAGTGACATGTTTTTTTGGGTGAAACCAAAAATGGATTCATTTAAATAGTGCCCATGTTAAAACCATCACAGGGTAGCCCCATGTTAGCATGGGTGTTATGATTTGATTACCAATCCAAGTTCAACTCTTTGTGTAATAAGCCATTGCTTAACACAAAGGTGTGCAAAAATAGGTGGAAGGTTGAAGAGTGGCCTAGGGATTCTCCTGAATGAATGTAAGTGTCAGACATGTGGTTGGGCTACAAGATAAAATTAAGGACTCTAAGTGATGTCAGATGAAGCCTTGAACTATTTGGGAAGTTCGTTTTTAAGTTAAGTCTTTCCCACTTGAAGCAAAAGGGAAAAACTTGTGTTAGTTTGATGTTAAGGTTTTGGACGAGGGATTTATTAACATGTGGTTTGGCTAGTGTGTAGGTGAGTTGGAATCATCTTAAGAGGCTAAGGAATGTAGGGACATTTTTAGGGCCATCCGAGGGGGAAAGGTGGTATTAGAGCCAACTATTACATTTGATGCCTTTCACACCTAAGATTTTAACCCCCACCATTTTCATTAGCAAGTCACAAATGTAATTTCTTCTTACATGAACATTACAAGATGTTTACACAAAATTCTCAAAATAAATGTTTATTCCACAATGAAACTTGAGAACCACAAGTAGCTTCAACCAACTTCCATTAAAATGTAGCACTCAAAATTATATAGAATGACCAATCTCTACATTGATCAAATTCTCACATCAATGTAATTTCCATCTCATGAAAGACTTTTGTTAGAAGAAGAAAACTATAAACTAGTACTACCAGTACACTCAATGTTGTAGGATTATTTAGTTTTACGACAAACCTCTAAACATCAGCATAACATATTCTTATTTTTTAAAAAAGAAGGATATGTTTATGCAATACACAATAACCTACAAGTGTTTAAGAAAAAACATTTTACAAATTAAAGTAGCTTGTGAGGGAATTGAACCCCAATTCTTGAAACATGAACTTTGCCCATTGATGCACAAGTTGCTTACAAAAAATAAACCCCCAAAAACCAAAAGCCCAAGAAAATTTCAAAAGCTTAGTGCAACTTGATCAACAATATATGTTCTTGGTGCAATGTGAGATCCATAATCCATATTATTGTAAATAGTAAACCTTGCAACATCACATAACTAAAACCAATTATAATGATGCACAAGAAATCGAAAACAATTTAAAAATTTGGAAATTTTGTCTTCAAAAAATAACAAAAAATAATGAACACAATTAGTTAAGTGGCTCACATAATCATCATCAACTTGTAATTATTCAAAAAATTATCTTCTTTAATCAAATCATAATTTCTTTCAATTAGAGCACATTCAACTTTCATATAATTTTTGAGAGTAACAAAAGGTGTGCAATTCAATTATGGATCATTGAATTAGATTTTTACCACCATGATTATTTAAGTTAGATTTTTCATTTATAAGTAACAATGTTGCAAGGTTGTCAATAGACCAACAAGGCTAAAAACATGTTTAGTTTCAATTTAAGACCTTGGCCAAGGATCTATTTGGCCATAAAGCCAACATTTGAAAATTGATTTTCATGGCACTACCACCAAGAAAGAAGATATGCACATGTATATGGGAGTATAAATAACCTCTTAAATAATTTTTTTTTGTTAACAATAAGAGCATGAAAGGACTCTTCCACAACAACACATTTTGGGCTTTGCAACTACCCTTCACAATTACATATTAGTTAAAAAGGACATATGTGACTAGTGATTAGTGAGTTGTTAAACCCATGTTATTTCACACATTTAATACAAGGGACATTCAGTTAAAAAACCCAAAATGACTAGGATTTAAAAATTCTTATAATAATGAAATTTCATGTCATCATTAACCTTGGTATGATGTGTAAAATGCATGCCATCTCAACTTAATCATTGAAGTTTGCCTTGGACTAAATATTCAAACGACAAAGTTGTGCAATCTACTTTAGAAAAGACTAGTGTTTTATTTGATTAAATGTGACAAAAGACACTTTGATTGATGGATGACATGTGTCAAAAATCTATAAACACATTATGAGTCATTGCACATGATCAAAAATCAACTTAATTTAACCTAATTAAATTAGGCAACCTAGCCTAGCTCACTTAGCCAAAAGTTAACATAGCTTAACTTAGCTAAGCTAATTACCTATGTTAAGCAACCTAGTCTACTTAACCTAGGCTAGGTGGCTTAGATTAAAAATAAATGTCGAACTTTTAACCCAAGAAGCATAGATTAGGCTACCTAACCTAACCTAAGTGGTTTAAATATCATAAATTGTAAGAATGAAAACTTGAACCTTTCACCTTCATTTTGGGGTTCAAGTCTTCATCCATTGCATCACCACATTTTTTTATACTAATTATATTCAAAACAAAGTCATAAAGCTCAAATTTTTTTGCCTTGAATTAACCTTGGCCACCCTAAATTGACCTAGGTCAACCTACTTACTACCTACTAACCTAGCTTAGAATTAGACTTCCCTAGGTTGATTTAAGATGAACTAATTTGTCAACCTATATTACTTACTAACTTAGCCTATGTTAACATAAGCATTCTTAAGCTAGAAAAAACCTAGGATAATTATGTCACATCATAATCACATCATAATTGCATCTAGTTGCATCATAGTCACATTTAATTGCACAAACTTAAGGTGGTTACAAATTTGAAAAAAAAAAAATTGTAATGAAGCTACCTAAGTTGACTTGGCAAAAAACCTAAAACTAGGAACCTAAGCAAGCCTACCTAGGTTAACCTATTAATAAAGCAACCTATTTTAGGTATATTTCAACATACTAGATGTAGTAAATTTCTTATGTCTAGTTAAATAACTTACAAAATAGCCTATATTAAGAAGTAGGTTTTTACTAAGTAAACTACATACATAAGTTAACTTAATAGGTATTTTAATTTAAGTTAATGTGTTAAGTAATTAAAAAGTTAAGGAGTTATGTGTCATCTTTTTCAAAATGACTATTAATATTATAGTCATAATGATAAATTAACAATAAATTGTTTAGTACACATACACATGCATGTGAATTCATGACTTCAAAAACTTCATGCCACACAAAAAATTATGGCATGCCATGATAAATATTGGTGCCCTAAATTCAAGACACAAAACTTATGGTGTAACAAAAAATCATGGATTGCCATGAAAATTTATGACACCTTGTTGCCAAATGGCATGCCATGTCATCATCACATCGAAAATCAAGTTGTTATTAATTGCAAAGGATAACAATGTTTTCAACTAACTAATAAATGAGATTAATTCATCAAATTAATGACATGAATCATGATTTGAAATTAGTGTCACAAATCATGAATTGTTGCGACTCTTAATCAACCTTGTTGCCATGTGGCATGCCACGTCAACATTACACGATCATGAGTTGTTATTATTCACCAAAAGTTACAAGAGTTATTGGAATTTTATTATTACTTAATTTTGGATGATTAAAGATACATCAAAAATACATTTTTGAAAATTTGATATTTGTGTAAAAACCATCAAGTCGTGATATCGACTATAATTACAAAACCATACAATTGTAATAAAAGACAATAGTCATTTTATTAACCAGTTGTAAAACCCAAGATGTGTTGTTGTGCTCCATGAATGTTTCAACACTAAGCATATTATTTTTTCTTCTTCAAACTAAAAATTAAATACATTAGTAGTTACTGCAAATGTTTGGGACTAATGATTGAATCAATCAAACATAATAATAAGAAATATAATATTCAAAAGTAAGATGAATTAGCTCCCCATGCCCCACATAATTTTCCACAACTTGTACAAATTTGAATCGAAGATCCAACATGATGGTAAACATGTTGTGAACATTTTGTGCATCAAATGCTTTGAAAACAATAGGAAAGGTTTGATCAAATTAATAACTTCCTATTACATGTTTTTTTTTGCAAAAAGAGGAATTCTAAATCAAATTCATCAAAAATTTCAAATAGATCATGAAATCCCACTACCTTAACTTCCATGTTGAATGAAATGTTACCAATAATAGTCAAAGGCATGTGCCTTCTTGATTAGTTCATCACACATGCATTCATGACAAGGTTCAAGTAAGAAGTAATTGTTATTCAACAACCCAACTTTGGGTTTAGGAACTTGTTGTTGCAATGTCATTATTTGTTTGTCATAAACATATAAAGATAGTTTTTTTGAAGTCAAAACATTCCTCAAACATAATGACCTTGCATGCAAACCTTGTTTTGATAAGTGTCTTTAATTTTCGAAGCAACAACCCACTTTCAACACATGTTTTCTCCCATTTTTGCTTCATTTTCCTAAACTTTTTTATCTACACAATTATTTTTTATAAATTGGTTTGAGCATCTTTCACATTTATTGTTTTAAACCCATAGAAACTTTGTAATTATTTATATCTTATTGGCATGCGTTAGAGAGCACATGAACAAAACAAGTTCCTTCATAAACCTATGGTTCATAATCAACAATGAAACATAATTTTGTAGCCATGGACACCAATTGTTACCCTTGTCTTTTTTACAAAAGTAATCATTCGATGAATCAAACTAAGTTTTTCAAGCAATGACTGCAATTGTCATGTCATGCAAAGGCCAACAATCTCATTTACTTCAAACAACCAACAATAGCATGCATAGGCTCTCAAGCTTTAATGAAATAGTTGATACCCAAGCAAGTGTGCCAACACCACCTCTAGACATCCCTAAATCAAAAGAAACAAAAATAGTTGTTACACTTGCAAGTTTTGGCAAGACATGCATATCCATATAGTTGCAACCATAGCAAGAAACACTTTTTCCATAGATTGTGAATGAGACGGAAACAAAACATGAAGGCATTGGTGTAATGGTAACCTTCATAACCAAATGTTTTCACAAGTGGAAATGACCTTGTAACACTTGTAAATATACAACACCAAATCTTTAAGAAACTTTTACTATGAGTTGTCACATTGTTTGTAAGGACATGAAACCCCCAAAAAATCTATTATTGCACTACTAATAACCCCAACCCCTTTTTTTGATTGCTTACCAAATGTGTTTTACTTGAACCATTTCATTAAACTACAACATTTTGGTAGCAAGCACCTTGGGGTGTAGAGACTCAACATTGTATGTCTTCATAGGAATGACCCCATTATATTTGTTGTAATTTTTAAGCCCCTTCCTTAAAATAGAACAATTCTTGGTCAAAACACGATCAATTGCTTGTTTGAACCTATAGATAATGCATTTCAAAATATGCGAGTTCATAATGTCAACATGAAGGATATCATTAACAATGTAAAAATCATAGTTATTCGATGAGTGATGGTGAGGCTTCCACAATGCAACTTGAACTTTTATAGTTGCAAGCTACACTACCTATATTGTTGCCACATTAATAGGTTTGACAAACACATTTTCAACATTTGACAAGCCATTGACAATATTCAAGGTTGTCAAATCAAAGAAGTTGAAATTGATTATATCCACACTTTTAACAACATTGAAAGGATGAAGCTTTCTCTTAGCCATCACACAACAAAACCCTACACCTTACCCACAACAAGAAACCTAAACTCCATCCTTCATCACACATAAAAAACAAGAACGAAAAACTTTGAAAAGGAATACAAAAGGTTCAAAGTTAGAATGGTACTTGCCTAGTTTATTGCAAGTGTTGAATAATTGATAATTCTCAAGATTGGCTTAGAACTTCAGATTTCACAAGAGTGCAACACACAACAAGTACCTCATAGCACAAAAAATAGAAATCTTTGAGCCCATTTGCCAACTTTAAAAAACCCAAAGCCCTTGCCGCCAACAACTCGCACAACACATCCATAAAAAGAGGAGCAAGAGGAACTCATACTTGCACAAAGAGGTTTGTAGAAAGTCAAAAGTGAATCACCCCATCGCCACACTAAGCTCTATCAAGCTTCATCATTACATGATAAGTGATACTAGTAATTGATCACACAACAAAAAGAACTTGTTCTTGCCCTACCTTTTTGTTGTCACTTTGTGTATTTGGGCAATTGAGACCTCAAAAAAACTTGAAAAAGCTCAAGGCACATATGCATACCGTTCAACCCTAGAAAACCTAAAACCCTAAAATCTGGATATGTATAGATCATAGGATACATATCCCAGCACAAGCTTGGACATATTAAGATGGATATGAATATGTATCAGGTCACCAGTGAAAAACAGTGCACTGGATATGTATAACATTTGTTCTTAAAAATTTCACAACTTCAAGGTATGTATCCATACATATTCACAATTTATACATGTTGATAACCAAACTGAACTGGATAACCTAACAACACTACCATAGACCACAGGCATTGAACTTTCCCTGATGAGAATAGCCAACTAGGGGTCCAAGCATTACAGCCACAAGTGAGATTCTCTAGCCAATGAGATTAAGCTAAATAATCAGAGGAACAAGTATACGAGTTCAGCATAATGCCCAATCAATCTGGACTAGTGAATACACAACTGAACCCATTTCCAGTGTACAACTTTCTGCCCCTCATGAAACTGGACTGACTAGGTATAAAACTAGAACAGTTGTTAAGTGTTACCATTACTGTGAGAGCTGGGTGATTTACAAGTACACTATGCCTTGAGGGCACAGGAACTTGGGTAGAAGTATATCTCCATATGTACAGATAGTGAAAGTGAGGAATTTGTAGCAATGACAGCTCCCAATCAGTTTCAGGCTAGCTGCAAATGTTTGAAGATGATCATAGAACTGGCAAGGTTAGCAGCAGCTGCAGGTGCTATGGCCTCTCACATCAACACTCTTTCTCTAACTGATAACATTTCCTATGAGTCAAATGGCTGAAAATGAATTTCCATCAGGTCACTAGTGTTCAGGAAGCTTTTGCTGGCACTGAAGACAGCAGTAAGAGACGCAACAGTGAGACATTTGTGGACTGCCATTGCTGTGGGAGAACAAACCACTAGGGAAGATCCTGGGAATGCAGATCACTACAGAAGATCTAAAGTGGAGTGTGGAGAGTAAAGCAGGGATGAAACACCTTAAGCTTTGTGACAAGAATGAGTCATGAGTCATGAGCTTTGGGACTCATTCTTATTGTTGTCATTTTGATTTTGCTGGAATTGACACAATGGTTACCTTCAAAGTGCTACTGTGAAACTTTCTTTGCAATCTTAGAGATGTGCAGAGCAGGGCATGCCCTATGCAAAGATGCTCCACCTGCTAGTGGAGCAGAATTGGGTATAATTTATAGGGGGAAATGCACAACTCTTACATTGAGAAGCTGGCATTAGTTTTGTCTCAAGAGGCAGCTGGACACATCTGCACCCATCACCAGCTAGGTTGTTCAATGCTTTTTGCACATTCTCTGGCAGGTTGTGCAATTACTGAAAGCAGCCAGCTGACTTTTGCACCAGGTGGTATGTCAACATGAGCCAATCATGGTCGATGTCAAGTGGATGGCCTGAGCTTGTCAGTGACATAGGGCATCACAGTTCCATCTAGTCTGATCAACATCTACAGAGTTTGAGGCAGATGCTGCCCAATTCTTCCAATGGAATTCTTGAAAAGTGGGCTTATCAGGTCAGAAGAATTGAGAAGTTCTCACCGCTTTTAAAGATATATTAGTGTCAAAACTTTCCAAATGCTCATATAGGTTATCACTATTCCTCCTCTTGTTCTTCTTTGATCTGGTAGCAATGAAGAGCTTGAGGATGACTTTGATACAGGGTTGGAGATGTCTCTTCTCTATCTAGTGGATCATGGGTGGGGAGTGACATTGAGTGCTAGGTGAAATTTGGCAGGCATAATGATACGGAGAGGTTGCTAATTTTACAGTGCAGGATAACTGGGTTAATTCTCATGCCAAGAAGAGGTGGAGGTTTTCACAGACACTGCAATACACACTGCTTCTTAGCAATGGGCAGGCATTGCTTTCTTCCTCTAGAGTAATTAGACTGCATATGAGAGAATAAGATCAAATCCATTCGAACACTCACATATCTGGTCATTTTATGTCATGTTTTGTAATTCGAAGGATGAAGACAATGATTTGATTGTTGGTGCTTAAAGTAAGAGTGAGGATACAAGACAAAGGCTAATTGATACAAACTCACAGGTCTCATGAGATGTTTTGGAAGAATTTCATCTTGCTTCCTTCTTGCCTGAGTCTTCTATAAAATCAGGTTGATTGCCTCAATGTTTACTGATTTGATTTCCTTCCTGTTTTCTCAGCTTGTCTTTTGCCTTTTGTTTAAGTTTCTTCTTGTTGTTGGATGCTAAAATTCTCTCTTCCATGCTCCTTAAATAGTGTGTTTTGAACTGTAGCAAATTCATTGTTGTGTCTTCCTTGCTTGATCAGAAGCTCCTCCATCCTAATAGAGTTTTTGATTCTTAGTTCTCTTCTAGTTCATTTGTTCAGGTTTTGTTGTAGATCTGCTTTCTATTATACTGGATATTAAAGCTTGTGTTCTCTCACTCCTTGGTGAATGCAATCTATTGTTGAATTTCAACCTGAGTAAGCTCAATCTTTTTAATTTCCTTAAGCTTCAAAGGCTAGTTTATTCTTTTGTTCATAGACTCTATAGATTAAGCAAATTAGGATGAAAATGGTCTTGGGTTGGGTGAAGTCTCAACATAAAGTGTAATGCAAAAAGAACAATAGGTTGCATATCTGTGCCTATCCTTCAAGATACAATACCCATGGATGCATATAGGAAATAATGGCATCTTGGTCATGCCAAATTCCCACTCTATTAACAAAAGGCCACTAAACCATGGGCCTAAGAATTGTATTTGGACAAAATATTGTCAAAGACTGTTTTCTTCAACTTTGTTGTTGAAAGTTTAGCATTGGTAGTAGGTACGATGGGCCTAAAGACTTTCTAACATTTGGACTAGGTCCAAAAAACTTTATTTTTCCTGGCCCTCACCATTCATTGGAATTAGTTGTAGCTAACTTAGTTGATAGACCAAATTGACATGTGAAGAATCATTTAATGCTAAACCGTTGGACTAAAAGCTCTTGTTTTTGTCACTGACATGATCTTCTATTTTTAAATGCAAATGAGGCACTTTTTTCATCCTACTATGCCATCAAAATACATCCAAATTCATGGTATATGATTGTCAACACCACTTACCTTAGGTTTAGAATTACATACAACCATTTCAGCCTCTTGTAGTGGAGTGATAGATGTAAGGTCAAATTCCCAAAACCTTGGCTCCGAGGCCTATCTTGGAATCTGAAACAATTGGGTGAGTTTCAATTTTGCTAACTAAACAATAATTGGTTTAAGGTGTACTTGGATGATTTGAAATGAAGATCACCATAACTCCTCAATAACATAATGTTTATGATTTGATGTTAGGTTTAGCTCATTAGACCAATTTGAATTGATACTCTACTTTTCTCTTAAGTACCTTCCTCAAGTCTTACAAGGAAATTCAAAAGTGTCTTGAATAATTCATTTAACTATTTCCCACAACCACAATATTGAACTCTTTGATAATTTAAATTCAATTTTGTCTCAACATCATTCATTGCAATTTACAACATAGCAGAGTTACAATCAGAGATTTTCTTTTCCAATATTGTGAGGTCAAAAAGGTCGTGACGGATGGCAAATTGACACCAAATTTAGTGTCCACATAAATTTTGTTGCCAAAAAATGGCGACAGATGGCAAAAGTGGACCTTGAAAGGAAGGGGAGGTGGGCAGAAGGGTGGCCACCAAAGTTAGTCTATACTGACTTGTACCATAGGTTTTTGGAGTTTTTGTTTGATTCCTCAGGTTCTTTGGGGCAAGTAAGACGCACATGCCCCCAAAAAGGGAAAAACAAATTCATGCAATAACAACTTGGAAGATTACAAAACATCCCCAAATTTTGAACTCCTTTATGTTGCAAACTATGCATGTTATTGATATAAGAAGCCATGAAAAGCACCAAACAACCAAATATTTTTATTGAAAATGGATGAAAGCCCACACACTTTGTGTGCTTGGAGGTGATTTGTGTGTGGGTGAGGTAAAAGGGGCCCACTTAAACACGTGAAAACACTGAGGATGTGTGAAAATATGTGCAGAAATGTGTGCTAAGATGAGTGAGAAGATATGAGATTTCACCAACTAAAAGTCATATGTCGAGACCAGTTACAAACAGCATAAATCTCTAAATAATTTTTATTCGCCCTATTATAGAAATGAATTTGTTGCAAAAGCAATTGAGGGAGGACATTTTGACAATTAATGGATTAAAATAGTCTGCATCTATTTTGTTCAACAGAAATTTTACAGTCAATTGCATATATTGTGGCTTTGAATATGCATATTGAGGTTGGACAACACATCAAGAGGCTTCAAATCTTGCAAACTTACACTTATTTGCATGCCATGTTGGGGAAAGTTGTTACATGCATTTTTCAAAATAATTTAAGGGCTTTACAATGTCCCACATATTTTGTGTGCATCATGTTGTAGTTTATCTCATGTAAGAAAGGGGCTTAATGGCTGAAGCCCAGTCCTTCTCAGTTGTCCAACATCCCCATTACATTCTCTTAAGACATGGGGGTATTGGAGGTCTGAACTATGAACAACTTATTGATGAAGAGTAAAAGTGGCCATGTTTCCAGAATGTATCATTTTCTACTTTCAGCCCCCAAAAAATGATAAAAGAGCCTCATTCTTAGACATGAAAGGTAGGAAGAAGAGTTTGGAATTTAACTGTAGCCATGAAATTGGAAGAAATTGTTGAACTGGAAAAGCAGTGATAGGTAATATTTGAAGGTTTAGTGAATTTCACAGAGTGGTTCTCATAGCCACTAACTAGGGACTTATGAAGTCGCAAATAGTAAAGACTAGTGTTGGGTGGTTCTCACTTTTTTTGTGAGAAACGTTGGTTTCCGTTTTTGCAGCAGATTCTGAGAACTGTCCCGGTTCTTTAAAAGAATTGTTTTTTCTCATTTTGAGACCTGCCCCAGTTTTCAGAATTAAAAAAATCCAGTTAGACAATTTTCAAGGTTAACAGTTCTCACAAATCATGGATTTTGTTATATTTATATGGATTTTTGTATGTTTCTTTTCTTACAATCAGTTTTTTTTTGGGCGAAATTTCGCACTGTTGCAAAATCTGAAAATAACCTATGACAAGCTCAAATGGTTTTTTAATTTTTTTTCAAAAGCTTCACCAAAAAAGAAGAGAAAAAAGCATTGTTTGCCACCTTTAAAAAGGTAGATAAAAAATAGCAAGATTCTAAAAAAACCGTAACTTTCTGCATGTCTTGTAGTGAAACGTGATAAATCCTCATTTATTACGACAGCCACCTTCATAAAATTTTAAAACTTAAACTTATTACTTAAACTTAAACCCTGTAACATAATTAACCCTAAATCCTATAACTTATTAAACTTTTTAATTTTGTAGCGTGAGAACCAGACTCTTCTCAAAATCTGAAAATCAATTTGATTCTCATATTGGATGGCAGGTGGGAACCTGGAGGATTCTCATGGCGATTCTCATCACTGAAAACCAACATTGGTATTAAAGTGAGAACTGCTCAACACTGGTAAAGACTAAAGACCTCATCTAAAATTTGTAATATATTTGCGGTGGGCTTTACAAATCTGAATTTTCATCTCAGTTCACAGGACGAAAATTATGATTTTGACAAGGCTATTACAAATTTGACCATGAGTAGTGAATTTTCTTAATTTCTCTTTTTTCTCATTGATCTCTCTTCTCCTACAACCTTTTATTTCTGCTATCCTTCCCTGGCCCCAAGTCTCTTGGTCTTGGCCCCACACTAACGCTGTCCTTTGAAGAGAAACTATCAGAATGTATTAAATGTCATTTGCACGTTCCTTCCCCTAGTAGGAAAGGTTTAAAACCATTGTCCTTTTCTAACTCTAAGTAATAACATTTATGTTGTCCTTTCTTAAGCCTTACATCCCTAAGCCCTTACATCCTCCTAGCATCCGCACACATGATTTCCTATACATTCATCCTTTGATCTATAAATTGTGTAAAGCTCTCCAAGCAAAGCTGCATGAAAATATGAGACACACAGACCCACCTTCAACTCTCCCCTCAAGGAGCGGGTCCCTTATATTTCACACAACCCCAATCCTCAGGCTTTATCATATGCATTGAGCACTTGAAAAAGTTCCCTAGTGTGTTTGGAGGGCATCTTCATTTTGTCAGTATCCCTCGTATCAGAAGATTCTCACACCCACTCCTTCAGAGTGGGAGGGGTCTTATGTTTATAAGTAGGCAGAAGCCCTTATCCACTCTGATTTTTTTCATTAGTTACATAGATTTAATGATAATAATAGCATCTGTGACCTCAGCACTTCCCCATCCTGATTGTGGCAAAAATCAGGTGAACAGAAGTTATGTACCTCCACTTTTGTGACTTTGTACTGACATGAAAGAAATACATGGTAGCCAACATCAGGGCCACTGCAAACATGGGCGAGCATATCCAACCTTTCTCTTTCATGGATGTGTGATGACTTCTCCCCACTTGATTGGCTTATGATTCATGAACATACCTATTAATTTATTTTCCAATTTTCTTTCTTTTCAAAAAAAAATCTTCCCTTAAAAAGAAATTGAGTGGGGTCAGGGTGTCATGGTCCACAACTCATGACTCCATGATGTTTCCCATATGGTCTAAGTCATTCCCATGGATGTCAACATCACCAACTTTCTTTCTTTCAGTCATCTTATCCTTGTTGGTTGCATGTGGAATTAACCATTTTTCCTCCCCGTAGTTGCTGCTCTATTGAAGTTCATACTCAGAATGTTTTCCTTTGATTTTCATCATGGCTTACCTATTAAGTGTAATTTCATACTAAAAATTTGATGTTTATAGGTACTTCCCAAATGACTCTCAACCAGTCTGTCTGTGGGGGCTAAGTTGGCTAACACAGCGAGGAAGTACCCCATGCTTCCTCTTATTTTTGGGATCTATTCAACAATTTTGCCTAAGTTACACTCCTAGGCTCCTTCAAGGTTCAAACAAATAGGGAATTGTTTTATTGGGATTACAAACCCATTGGATTCATTGGAAGAAGGTTTTTTTTTTTTGAATTAGATTATCAGGAATTGCAATGAAGTTTTTACTAAAGGAAAAAGGAGTTTACTAGCTCCCCCCCCTCCCAAACAACTATCCACATTTTGTTTCTTTTTATTTCCCATCTTGAAGGATGGTGAGAGAGAAACCTAGCTAACTATGTAGATTGAACAAATCCTTAAAACACATCCAATCTAAAATAATTAGGCTAGTACCAAGCTTTGAATATTACCAGAGCTTATAAGTTGGTGGTAGAAGCCAATAGAAAAAGTAGAATGATTTCTCACTCAAATAATGTGAATGGCTCCTTGCAATAGTAATTGTACTCCGTACGTCGCCGTGTGCTCAACGCAAAGCGAACTATTCTTTTACCTTTTACTAAAGAATACTGTGGGTGGGGTACAAGTAGTGGCATATTCCAATTGTACTCCTTGGTTTTCAGAGTTAGCTGCTTTGTAACACCAATAATGCTTACTACATGATTAGATCCCTTTCTCCCTATAGGTACCCCAGCTCTTTGGTAGGGGTATTAGGCCAGGAGAAAAATGGTCATGAACAGTTTTGAAAAGAGAAATTTGGTCAAGTTTTTTTCTTTTTTTGGGGGAAGGGGGTGGGTAAGGGGCATTTTTTTGTTTTTCTGCCTTGTTTTCAATGTGTTCTCATCATGTTCCCAAAGGATTCTCAAGTTCCCAACGTGTTCCCAAATCCATTCCTGAAGATACTCCCAATACACCTCATATTTATCCCATATGGTTTGCCCAAAGTTCAACTCTCATGTATATAAACTGAAAAGGTGAACTGTAGGGGAGCACAGTTGTTTTGATTTTGCAAAGTTGGGGGTCCAAAGAGGTGCTTCTATTGGGGCATGCCCAATGTTCCAAAAAAATTGATGATGGCCAAATCGATATGGCTTCCTTTCTTTTTTAAAGTTGTGAGCACACATTAATATGAATCATAATAGTTACCCCAGCACATGATTATGGCCCTTTCTCTGGAGGATTCAACTAACCATAGGCTTATCTAAGATTCAATAGTATTTAATAGTCAAGGTTTTGGAACAGAACCTTAGCCAGTGCTCGACCACAGGCTTCATTCACAACTAATTGTTTGCTTTTTTGCTCCATGGAGGCTCCCTTGCGTTTAGAATCTTGAGCAGAAATCTCCCTGTTCCAAGTTCATGCTCGGTTACTTCTCACAACACAGGTTAGTTCAAGTTCCCCATCTGTTTTCATGGAATATCTAAATCAGCTGGTTTCCATCTCAAGAATTGTCAAGAAAGGGCCGTTTGTTACACAAAGTAACTCAGAACAGAAGCATTGTTTGCAGCCCACCTTTCCTACAGTTCCTTTGCAGCTCCCTGCTTTCGTACAATTCTATCTTTTGCACACATTGACAGACTAAACAACAAAGGACCTACACACATACCAACCCCTTTCAACCCCCTATAGCTTATTTACAAACCTGCACTTCTGGTTTATATACCATGGACACCGGATGATGGTAATACATTAAAAAAACACTCCTATTTTTTAATTGTTACGACCTAGCTCTAGAATAATTTCCATACCCAAATAAAAAAACATTCATTTGTCACCAAGTTCCTAAAGTTATTTGATTTTATATTTCTTTCACATTTGTATTAAAACATCTCCAATTTTGACTTGGCCAAATTTAACACAAACATATCCCTGACCTAGTTCATATCCATATTCTTTTGATTTTCACTTTTTTTTTTTCAAAACACAAATCCAAACCATTTTGAGTTCATAAAGCACTCATAGGTCATCACCAGGGTTTTTCCATTTTTTCTTCAATTTTGTGATGTAGCCAAACTGCTGATCACCCAAAAGAAGATTTAGTCAAATTTGGCTGTAGACCAGATATGAAAGTAGAAAATTTTAAGAATCCTTTTATATTGTGACTACCTGCTGGAACCTGTTTGTAAAAATCTGCCGAATTAAAATTACTTTTTTGAAATCTGGCAAATTAGGGCCTTTTTTCACAAAAATTCTCTATATGAGAAAATTCGCACAAAAAAAATACTGGACTCATGACATTCTTCAAAAATAGATAATTAATTTACTCCACATTTGTATAAAAGTACCTCTAATTTTGAGGCAACCAAATTTAGCACAAACATATTCCAAGCCGAGGTAGAGTTGTGCGGTGCCCTGGTATTTAGGGTCTTACAGTTGCAAACCCTATTTAATTGGTCAGGTCTTAACATACCATGTAGTTTAGTTAGTTTGCAGACAGGTTTTAGTTGTCAGGGAATTTCCAGATACGAGAGTTTCAAAGAGTTCTTGGGTTGTTCAGAGAATTGCAGAGAGTTTCAGCATACTCGGTGTGACAAGTTTTCGTTCCGTAGTTGCTTAGTTTGTTTTCGTCCTAGTGATCACGGCTTAGGGATGGGAGACGCACTAGACTCCAGAGAGTCGTGCAACATTTTGCCGGGTGGGGCCGCCCGGGGGCGGGGGAGGGGGGGGGGGAGGCGAGGGAGGGAGCGTGAAGCAACAAAGTGAACCACACCTGTCAAGAGTCCATGTCAAGACGCATGCGTGTTAGAAAAATAACGAGTTTTTAAATAGAGAGAAATAACATAAGAGAGACAGACACACACACAAACCGATCGAGAGAACTCCTGATTTTTTTATTTTCTTTTTTCGGATAGCGTAAATAACTCAAAAGTGCGATCGACAGTCAAACTCACATGGCGACGAAGTCAGAAAACCAAAGTGCTTACACGTTGCACGTAGGGAAGGATCGACGACCGAGGTCTAGGGTGCACGTGTCAATCAAATTTAAACATAAAAACGGCTTCAGATCCGGGTGTTGGTTTTTTTAATTGTGTGGTTAGGTGGGCGGGCCAGCACCCACAAGAGGACTTAGTAAAGAGAGAGACAAGTAGAACTTTTTCACCCCTCGCTACACAATGAATACACGAGAGAACCTATGGTCTAAATAATGAGATTTCAACTGTTTATTCTGCTCGAAATACGGCAACTTGGGGGCTTTTGTTTGAAAAAAATTAGAGTCCTTTGCACAAGTCGCAGCACTTTTTTTTTTTTGGGTCGCCAAAGGAAAAAACCGCGTTTCAGATTGACCAAGGGCACAGTAATGCAAACAGAAAGCAACTCCGAAGCTGGTTGCAGCTCTAGCAATTGAACGGCAAAATTCATGCGAAGAAGATAAAGCAGCTCCGAACCTGCTGATTGCAGCCAGCCAACACGAGGGAGCTGCATACGGCTGGGTCCTTGAGGGTTTTCTTCATGGTTTTATTTACCCACTTTCGATTTACAGGCAGATTCGCATGCATGAGGCGTCGCCAATCCATTAGCGACTCCAGGAACCTATGCCGATCTATGGTTGAAGGGAAAGTTGACATGCTACCCAACCCCACGAGCTAACTTTGTTCCAACTTTCTCGAGTTCCGCGTGCCCCATGGTTTCTTTAAGAAGATCAGCTTCCCCACAAACTGGTGGTGGGAAGATCGGTACTACATCTAACGTCACGAGCTGCTGCTTGAACAAATTCTTGCGTCGAGGCGGATCAGCAGCAGCAGCAGCTGCTTTGGTCAGGGATTTATGATCTCAGCAATAAGAATCGTCATCTGGATCAGCAGGACGTGCCAGAAGAAGAGTCAGAGTGATCGACTGTACAAGATTAGATAGAGTAGTACACACCTTGAGGGATTTGGCTTTGGTTTGCAGATGGTGACGAGCGACTTACCTACATAGAAGAAAATCCAGTTCTAGAGCAAGTTCCGGGAGGAAGAAGCAAGGTTTGATTTGTGCTCTGGTTAGCTTGTATCGAAGCAGGTGGAGCCGAATTTGTAATAAATTTAGTGATCTGTAGTGAGGTGATAACTTGTAGTTGGATACCATGATTGGAACCAAAGGATCATCGCCCGCAACTAGCAGCAGGTTTGCGAGCGAGGCTGTGGGGAGGAATGGATTCTCGAAAAGGACCCCCATTCAGCTGCGAGCTTCACCACCCAGGCCGGTCAATTGGACAAAGTGTACCAAACAGTTTCTTCTTGGACTGCTGGCTGTGACGAGTCTACTAATGCTTTGCACGCGCCTCCTGTTGTACTTCACGTTCCTTAGTTCACGGCATGGGGCGATGCTGGAGGGGCAGACGTCGTCCGACTTGCTATTCAAGACGGAGGAGTATATCATGCGCTCTAACGGGATTAGCGGCTTGGCGATGGACATCGAAACGACGCGCCAAATTATAACGGATCGAACCGACGTGAAATTTGAGACCGCGGTTGATGAGGGTACTATTAGAAGTAAGGTTGGCTCGCCGGACGGTGTCGCGTTTCTACATGAGCTCACTCTTAATCTCACTGGAGCAGGTTCGAGATTCTCGAGTCCCCCCACAAACCCCTACACTCAAAAACCATCAAAACGCACTGCAGCAGGTCATAGGATTCCCGGAGTTCTACAATCTTAAGATTTCACCTCTGGGCTGGAACGTGTTGGTAAAGCCTTCCTGGATGCAAAGGAAGCTAAGAAACGCTTCCTGATCACTATTGCAAGTAGAGATTTCATTCCTATCGAATTATGCTTGAATCTTAGGAATAATTCAGGAAGGAAGCTGTACAACTTTCTTCCCCCTCCAGCTCAAGTGCATCTTGGTGTCAAATTCCATGGTTTGCAGAAGCTGCCAGATGAAGAAGGTTTGCTTGCAGAAGCTCTCGGACCGTTGTTCGGTTCTGAAAGATACAAGAAGGGATTTGTGGTCACGAGATTTTCTTTTGATTTTGTTTCTGGTTTTCTGACGAGATGGCTTTGATTGTTCTACACTCAGATGTGGAGCTAGACAACGGACCTTACCATTCACGCCGCGTGTTCGAGGCGAATTACGAGGAGATGAGACGGAAAGTCAAGATCTTTGTGTACCCGCACGACAAGAATGATCCATACAGCAACATCTACCGTGCCTGGGAAAGCGTACCCTCGGGCAATTACGCGAGCGAGGCGTACTTCAAGCAAGCGTTAATGAAAAGCTCGTTCGTGACACCCGATGCTGCCGAGGCCGATTTCTTCTTCATGCCGGTGTCGATCACTCGTGCGCGCATTGACAAGCGCGTGGGCACCGAAGGAGTGAAGCAATTCTGCCAAAAGCATGTGACAGCTCTGCGAAAGGATTGGAGCTACTGGAACCGCAGCGGCGGAGTCGACCACTTCTACCTCTCTTGCCATTCCATCGCGCGCACGGCTATGGAACTGGTACCTGAAGTGCGACACAATGCCATCCAACTCGTCTGCCCTGCAAGCTATCACCTCCACTATTACATCACTCACAAAGACGCTTCCGTTCCGCAAATCTGGCCGCGCGACGGCAACACTCCGGAAGGTGTGAGGAGCATCGCCCAAAGGTAAAACAAGAACGATAACAGAAGCCTTGCAAACACAAATCCTCGTCAGAGAAAGAAAGTATTTGTACTTTTGCAATCGATACAAACAAATCTGCATTCCAAAACACGGAATCCTGATCAGCATTCATAAGTCGTGGGAATTGCAGGAAGAGGCTAGCATTCTTCGCGGGAGCTATAAATTCACCAATACGATTACAGCTTCACCAGGAATGGGGAAACGACGATGAAATCTTCGTCCACAAAGGCAAAGTCACATTCCCCTACTCCGAGGGTTTGCTCACCAGCAAGTTCTGTCTGCACGTCAAAGGATACGAGGTGAACACGGCGAGGCTGGGAGATGCAATGTTCTACGGATGTGTACCAGTGGTGATTGCCGACTACTATGATCTGCCATTTGCTGACATTCTCGACTGGAGCAAATTCGCAGTTGTGATTCCTCATCTCAACATACCACTGCTGAAGAAAACCTTGAAACAAATCACACCTGCACAATATGCAAGAATGCATCAATATGTTTTGCAAGTCAGGAAGCATTTCCAATGGCATTCTCCTGCAATGGAGTTTGATGCATTCTACATGGTGATGTATGAGTTGTGGATTCGAAGACACACTGTGAGAAATTCTTTGCAGTAACACCATCAGTTTGAGCTTGATCTGCATTTGTACATATTACTTCCATCTCAGAGTTCTTCATCCCTCAATGCTCAACCAGAATTCTTTGCGAGCATCCTCGCAACAAGCACAATCTGTGCTTATTTGTCTATCAATTGTAGAGGCTTCAATTGTATAATAGAGCTGCAATGAAGACATGTACCTCAAAAATTGCATTTCTAAGAGTATAGATAAGATTCATGGTACACATTTGAGCCATCTGAAGAAAGCTCTGTTTTTTATGGTCACTGAATCAAAGCAAAATCCTGTTTAGACATGTATTGTCTTGTAATGGAGGAGCATCTCTGATCAATCATCACCTTTCCATCACTCTTTTGCCCTCTCTGTGAGTAAATACTGGCACCTCCTGCAAGAGCAAGAAAGCCAGGTCACCTAGGTATCAAGTTCATGTACTTTCTGTGATATTGAGCTTCAGAGATTGAAGGAAAATACATGTAAAGAAAACATCTGCACATTCCAGGGTGATGATAATGAGATCAAATTCTAGCAGAGAAAAGGAATGCAAGAGATGATCAGCAAAGAGATGATGAGACTGAATTCAAGGTTACACTCTGTGATGTGGTACCTCATCCCATGTTGAGTGTAACCAGATGCAGAGGGTGCAGATTGGAATTTCAGGGAGCCGGATGTGAGAAGCTTGACAAACCAGAAAAACACAGATCTAGGTATTGGAGGTTATTTCTTCAAAAACTACACTCAGGTCATCCAGGAAACAGGATGGTGAGGAGGTCAAGAAAATGATTCTACATTCCTTTTCTTTGGAACTTCCTTCAGGAACTGTATGGCCAATCCATGAGTACTCTCAATTGGATCACATGGTTATAGGGTATGCCAGATCCATGAGTGCACAGCAACACTGTTGCACTTGTGGCTCTGCACATGGTGGCAAACTTATAATTGCATTCACTGCTTGCGCATGCTCCACTGCCAGCTCCTGTGTCTTTGCAATCCCTTGACTTGTTTTCACCATCTTTAAAGACTGTAGAAGACGTTTTCATTTTCAAATTTTCCACCTCCAAGGACACTGAATATTTTAGCATTATTTGAGCAACAAAGAATGTGACTCTCTTGATTCAATGAAACAAGAAAAATCTGAAGCTTCTGTTACCTTGAAACTATCAAGAAACTTAGACCTCACCTTATCCTTCACTTTTCAAGCAAACATATCAACAGGAAAGGGCAGTTCTTTGAAGCAACAAAAATTTGAAACCATGGGATTCACATATCCTATCAAAAAATCATTCTAGATTTCAAATCTGATCGGTTACCTTTTGTATGAAGAGTCAGGAAATCAAAGAACTGCAACAGAAAGAGAGGATTTGTCATCATTGGATATTGAGAGGTTCATGAACTTGACAAATTCAGCTAGTCCCCATGAATCTTGTAAAATCCAACTATTCCAAGAGCGACATCAGCTTACTGCAACTTTTGCAACCCATAGGTAATGAACCTAGGCTTCATGCCATTCTCATGGTACTTCTGAACCATTCAAAGAAAAGGAAGACAAGGGTTAGACTGACTTACCAAGGACCAGACAGACTTACCAACTCAATGTCTTTAGTGTTACTAAATTTGTGCTTGATTAGGTCAAACATATGTGGATGCTCTTCAAGAGCAAGGAGTAATGGTGCCATTACAATGGCCTGCCACTCTCATACCACAGAAGCACATCAGACACTTGACAAAGGAAATCAAATTCTTGAACAAGGATCAGTACACAAGCAGTGCAATCCATCTATTATGCACAGAACCATCTCTTGTCATTTTCTCATCTGCACTGAGTTCAATCTTCTGCCACATATCATCTGCAAAGGATATTCTAATTTAGAAGCCTCTCCTTGTAACAGAAAGAATAACTACAGGATGTTTCAAGTGACATCATACATGGATCATCTCAGTGATCTCTGTGATCCATTGCTGTCATGATCAGAGGTCAGCATAGACTACTTACACCACCCTTTGGTCAGAGCAAAGGATGACACCATCACTAGTAGTACACCTACAAAATCCTCCCCACAATTGATTGCAAGTTTAAATGTCAGCCCTAGACTCCTGAGTGGAGTGGCAAATTTCTTTCAGGAACACCAGAGGTACAACATGCTGGGCACTGGAGCAAATGTGCACTGCTACAATTGCAGGACCTCATTAATCCCAGAAGAAAGCCAGCAAACACTAGGCAGGGTTCATCTTCCACCAGCTTCCCGGTGTTTCAACATTCAGGTCAAGAAGTCTATCAACCCAGGAATTCACAAAGACAATATCTAAGCACCACTCTGGTTCGACACTTGCAGAGCACAATTGCAACAAGTGACAGTACCGTAGGCCGAAGGCACAGCTTGCCTTCTACTCCCAGCTTGAAGAAGTACTCAGATGCAGGGGCAACTTCAGCACATATCTGCCAAATAAATAATTAATTAATTTTGAAGATTCCATGTTGAAGAATATTTCAAAATATTCCAAAGATTCTTTTTTCTCCTCCACAAAATTTGCTCTTTCAGAAAGGTAATTTTTGAAAATTGCAGCATTTCTGTTTACAATTTGTGCTGAAGTCACCAAAGTATTACAGTATCCTTCCTTTTGTGGAAGTAAGTTACACTAGACAGAGTTGCCTCCATTTTGATAGTAAACAGATTCTCCCAGTTTAAAATGCAAGCAGATAGAGAGAAAGAGAGAGAGGAAAGGCTGAGTGGGATTCTATGTGTCCAAATCTGGTGAATGTCAAGAGCTTGTCAAGAAAGGTTTTCTTGTAAGTAGATGCTTTGATTCTCCATTTTGAGTGTTCTGATCTTTAGCACATGCTGATGCGCAGCACCAAAAATGCATTTTATTAAGTACTAGTTTAGCTTATGCCGGTGACCCAAGCGTGAACACATTGAGGGCTCACTGATTTTTCCCATTTTTTGCAATTTGTTTTAATTTCCAGCAACAAAATCCACTCCAAAATCAATACCTTCTATACCTTAGCTTGGAAAATTGTGAAATTAACTTGATTAAATCTGACTCACTGAGGGCATTTCAACAACATCAAGAGTGCTTCCACATTCCAATATAGTTTTCAGTTTTGAGTTTATTCAATTTTCATTGAGAAAATGGTTCAATAATCATTGGCTTCCACATGGTAACTCCAAACAATTTCAAACCAAGTTGGTGCACCCTTACTCGTTCAGAACTTTCCAAAGATACCAAGAGGATAGTATGAAGCACCATGAAATCTCAACATGACAAAACAAAACAAGATAAACTACTTTGCTTCATGGATAGATAGGAGAAGGGTCTAGTTTTCAACCTTTCACCTATTGAAACAATTAGAGCATTTTTTTTTCAGTGTCTTTTATTATTGCAGCTTCTTTCTACTATTTGCTTTAAAGCAAGTGGAGCATACAAGCCATGGAGCAAGTCACAATCCTCTTTTTGCTCATAGTTTGCTTTTGTCATTAGGCCATGCAACTTTTCACTCCAAGCTTTGCTTACACTTCAAGGTTTCTAGTTTAGGGTTTCATCATCTTTTTTATTGTCTGGTTGTCTCATTTCATTTTATTTCATCATCTTTTTCATTTTGCATTTGTCATTCACTTCTTTGTGTTTTGTCAGTGCACTTCATCTTGTCTTGTCACATTTCTTCTCTTGATGAGGCTTTGTAGTTTAGTACAAACGTTGTCTTCTTCATTTGGTTTCATCATTGCTACTTTTCTTTGCTATTTTTTTCCTGCAGTGATTTGACAATGCATTCTTCTCTAATACCTTCATATATAATTTTTTAATGTTGCATATTTCTATTGTGTTTCTCTTGTGGCAATTTGATGATGTGTCTTTTTTGACATTCTTATACTACATTTTATATTTTCTTTCATTTGTTATTGCTTCTCTTTATTATGTGGTCTATAGTGATTGAATTGAACAACACCATTGGTAAAAAAACCAACTTTCCAAAAAGTTTTTGACAATGATGATGTTTAATTTCATCTCTTTGGATGTTGAGAAGTTTGATATCCATGTTGGGATTGATGGCTATGGTAGTCAATTCCCTTGTTTCAACTCTCCTTATTTTAACTTGAATGTTGTTATTGTGATAGTTCTTCCCATTACTTCTAAGTTTTCTCCTAATGAAGTAATCTCCAAATCCTAGTGATGTTAATGAAAGAAAGTTGGACAATGTGAATAGGGTTAGTCATAAAGCCAACAAACACATTGAACTTCGGGTGAAAAATGTGTTTGACATATGAAAAAATTACAAAATTACAACATGGAAAAATCCGTAGTTAATTTATCTAAGAATGAAAAAACGATCTTGAAGGATTTGTGAGAATGCTTTCTTTGTTTCTTTTTGAAATCGCAAAAAAAATGGTACTTTGTACCTTCCAACTAGGTTTAAAGTCTATTCTTTTGAGTGAAAGCACACCACAATGGTCAAAAACTATTGTCACAAATATTGTTTTTCTAAATTATGCGATCTTCAATTTCCACCAAGCCAATATTTTAAAAGGTTTTCATAAATTATACTTAAAATAAAGTAATTCAACTGCCAAATGATGCAATTGTCAAAAGAAATTATTTTATTATTAATAATAAATTATTAAATATTACATTTGTGAAAAATTAATCCTTGTACTAATATACTACAAAGTGCAATATACTTTTTAAATGATTCAAAATAATTACAACACTTGATGAAATATTAATTATATATTGAACATGAATTGATTGTACCATTTCAATTCTATATGAAAAGTTCCACTCATGTGATTTCACAAAAAACATTTGGATTTGATGTTTTTCATTTAAACAAGCATAACTATGTTGGAAAAACAATTTTGTTACAAAATTATTTTCATTTGAAAACAAGAATTATGTTGAAGGCCTTTGTAACCAAATTCATTTTACATGTTTATTAGAACATCATATGAAATTTTTAAAAATTGCCCCCAAAGTAATATAAAATTTACTATAAAAAAGTCATTTTCTTGCCTAAAATGCCCATAGTAATGTGTTTTCACCCTTTTATGTCATATTGTTTTCCTTTCTTTTTTTTTATTCTTATAGTTGGATTATTTGATTTTTTTACCTTTTTTTTAAAAAACAAAGTATATTGTTTTGTGATTTTATTATTTTATTTTTGTATGTTGTTATTAGGTTTTTTCCTAATTGTGTATTTTTGCAATGCACAACATCTAATACTTGATTAAAAATATTGGTAAGCTAATTAGGTAATCTAAATAAAATCAAGGGGTTTTCAAAATCAATGTAGTTCCAACAATTCCTTTTGAGTGCAATTACAATCCAACATGCCAAAAAGGGTGTCAAATGATGAAGAAAAATAGTCAAAATTGGAAAAATATTTACATTTTACTATTTAAAACCATGGAAATTACAACAAGTTTTTTATTTTTCATTCATATGAATGTCAAAAATTTAAACAAAAATCCATGTGATAAAATTTGAAATTTCAATTTCAATTCAAAACTTTCAAAAATGAACACCTATTATGTCAGAAGGAATCAATTTTGCAAAGGACTATCAAAAGCACTCATATAATATATAAAAAATTGGAGGGAAAAAAATTAAGAAGATAAAGACCTATTAGCCACATTCAAAAAACACTCATACCTTAAAATATGTGGTATTTTAAAACTATAAAAATTCAAAAAACTTTTCAAAGTTGTTCCAAAATTTTAAAACTTCAAAAGTCCTTTACCACATATAAATGGGGTACAATGTACATGATATGTTGAGAAAATTTTAGATTATTCTAAAAAAAACATAAAAATTAAAAATTGAATTTTTGGTTATGATTTGAAATTGTTATCATTTTCAAACTGAAACATTAAATTTACAAGGCATCAACATACTTTCAAATATTCATATTTATTCAAAAATTATAAACAAAAAAAAGGTTATGTAATTGGCAAGTATAAGCATTAATTATAACAAATTGCCAAAAACATTGTTCAAAAATTCATTTGTATGAAAAAGTTATTTTTGGACAAATGGACATGAAGTCCTTTTTTAAAGTAATGCAATTGGCTCATTGTGTCATGTTTACACCCTTCAACATTTTTACTAACCCAAGATACCGATGAATGAAGATAACAAGTGATAAAGTTACATTCTATGCTTCTAATGTTGGTCTTGCAAATTATACAAAAAAAGTTTAATTTTTTTAATTTAAAAATAATGAAAGATGTTGGCTTAACCAATTTGTGAACCAATGTCCTTAGTTGGACTCAATCTAAGATTCAAATATTTTTGCATGAAATTTTTTTCACAAAAGGATGTTCTAAATCAAGAATGTGAACTTTAAAAAAGAAAAAATTAGTGTAGGTGCCTGTTGGGTTGGTTCTTAGATCCTACCATGGATTTTTTTTAAACTAGATGATCAATATTACAAGATGTTAAATAGATTAATATAGACCTCCTATTGACTACCATGTGGATGATGTCATTACAATTTTTAAAAAATTAACCCACTAACATCCTACTACGTAGCCCAATGATAAATCAAGTCCACATCCGCTTTTCTTACCCCCTAAACTTAAATGGAAGAAGAATGATGACATATGGTTTGTTGCCTCTCTAGTCAAACACAACTAATTATGGTTTATTATTGAACAAATGAGTTTTGATTTTCATGCTTTGAAACAAAAAGTTGGTCTAATAAAACTAGAAGAAGGATTGAGATCACATGGATAGAGGAGGCTCTCCTTCCACAAGAATATGGTATATAGAGGTAATGTGTCATTGGGATCCTCTCTCTTATAAGAAGTTTTTTCTTTTCTTTTCTTTTTTCCTTTGAATTTGCTATTATTTTTCAACCTTTTTTTTCATGTGTGGTTTTCATGTTTATAAGTATAATCAAATTGATAAACATGTGAGAGACCAACTTGTACAACATAATATCAATGATGAGTTGAAAGGCAATCGTCTTTTACAATATGATGAATTTTTTTAGTGAGGAAAAAGAGGCATTTGAAAGGGGAAAGTAAGTGTGATTTGTTGATTTTTAGTTTGTAGGTTTTTTCATTCCTTCTTGGTCCTTCATTATTATTATTTTGTGGTGAAGAAGTTCGTGTTGAAGATGGTCAACATCTTTTTGTTGTTATTAATTTTGTTATTGTCATTGATCCAATGAAGGTGGTTTTACAAATGGTGTGTTGCCTAAAGAAAGACATGTTGTTCTTGGTCCAAAGAAAGCACCAAAAAGACTTGCAATTGCGTTTGTTGTCATTGGCCCAAAGAGACCATCTATTGTTGATGATGTTGGTGTTGTTCAAAAATTTCTACAAGCTAGACAACCAAGCAAAGCACTTGGTGATGGTGATGAATTCTAAAATCAATGATGTGATTTTGAGCTTACTAAGCACAATCAACACTTGGAAGTTATTCATGGTTGAAAACCACTCAAAGTTTTCAATGTTAACATGTCTTTTAAGCACATTCTTAGTCATATGTGGTTGATCCAAAGCTTATTCCTAGGATGGCAATAAATGCAATAGACAAAACATAATGATTGATGATGATGTTCCTGACTTTTACAAATTTAATTTGAGCTTGATTTGAACTTTAGCAATCCCTCAATTTAAAAATACATACTTGATTTGAGCTTTGATCTTGTCTTGAGCTTTTGCAATCAATCAATTTAGAGATACATATTTGATTTGATTTGAACTTTAGCAAGTCCAATTATTGATGCCTTTGGTGGTTTTCATCTTGAATTGGATTTTTACCATGCCATTGGTGGATTGCCAAACTTTGTTTTCATTCTATCAAATTTTTTTGGGAATAATAAAATTTGCAATTTTTTGAATTTTTTTTTTCATTTACAATCTTGTGTTAAAGATAATAGTAGAAATTTTTAAATAAAAAGAAAAAATATATGAAAAGAAATGCAAAAGAAACAAAGAAAAGAAAAAAAGAATGAGTAGTTACTCATGAAATTTGCAAGGCTTCAAGACATTATATTTTTCACTCACAAATTGCTTGTGTAATATGTCAAACTACAATCATTGGATTATATGATTTGTTTCATGATTTTTACCTTCAAGTGATTCACACCTGCTTTCTGATTGGCCTGGTATGTCCACATACTTGCAATTGCACAGAAACAACAATCAGTTGAATGCAAATTGTTGATCCCCCACCACCACATAGCTCCTGCCTGTCAAACCAGATAGACTGAATATGTGGTGTGACAAAGGACAATAATATAGTCCAAATTCAAAGTTTAATATCAACTTTGTACAGAAATTCTCTAACATGTGAGTTTCTAACTTCATCACAGAACTCTGAAAAACCTATAATGGGTGAAGAAGAGATACGAGATACCCTTCGCTTCTGGCTACTGTACACAAACCCAGAACATGAGTAAGTACAACAAATGCAGCCCAAAACAATTTTCCAGACTGTCTCTACTATTAAGTGAATTTCTTTTTTTCTTTAACAGCAGGTCTCTGGTTTAACATCAAACCAGGAAACAGTTCAATTATTGACTCTAGCAACTACTAAGATCTCTGCAAAAATCTTAAAAGCTACACATAAAATTGTCTCTTGCATCCTGAAACACCTTTGCTAAAATTGTCTTTAGTATAGAATTTCCATAATTTTGATGTACCATCTGTCCACTAGTCCACTCTCAAAATAGGAGGCACATCATGTACTCAAGACTGTTAAAAAGCCCTCTGTTGCTGATGCCTTCCAATATGTGAATAGACTGGGTAAGCATTGGAACCTAGACATGGGTAGATCGTACTGTTCTTGGCTGGCCCATCTTTGCCTTTGCATATCTATTGCCTGGTCAAGATAACATACAACCCACATTGATCTCTTTCTCCTCTTATTATGTGAATGTGAAGGATGCACTACTAGTCTTCAAGGTGATTTTTCCCTCTCTGTCTCTGTCTCTCTCCAGGTCTATGGCCACAACAACAATCAATGTTATGAGTGCAGTACTCTTTTCTAGAACATAAGTAAATCCATCAGCAACAATCAGAACATAAGAATTAGATGTCCCAAGGTTGAACTTAGAAAAGAACAAAGAGCTAGAAGTATAAGCTGAGAAGGACTGGAAAAAAGGATACTCCAGGCGCATTCCACCCCTGTCACAAGATGGCAGGTTAAAGTTTTGAAGTTCTGAGAGTGCTTTAGTTGAGCATAATACATCCTGCAACACCACCACAAGCCTGCCACTAATATGAACTTCTTCACAATACATCCAAATTGAGGTCACTCTTCATCTAACAAAGTGAAAAAGAATACAGTGGCACACAGACCCTTTCTACCTTGTCCTGTAAGCAAATTACCCTTTGATGGTCATATGGCTCATAATACTCTGTTGACCAAACTTCATTAAAAAATCCACAATGACCACTTACCTTAAACTCTACAAAGGCCACTGGTAGTCCACTCTTGATCTGATACTTCATTTTTTGAAATCCAGGATACCTGGAGAGAAAAAGCTTGTTCACATGCAGCCCAAAACACCTTGAGAAGATGGCAACTTCTCAAAGACAAGAATTCTAGTCATGTGGTAGTGTGATGGGACTTACCACTTTTCACAAATGACAATCTAAGTATGAACCATTGCCATAACGACCCTAATAGGAAGGACATATTGGACCAAAACTCACAACACTTGAACAAGAACAAACACCTAATCAAGAAAAAGACCTGGTGGAAACTTAAAGAATGTGGTGATTATCTGAGAAATTGCTCAATTATCCATCTAGCAACCATTCAAGACTACAGCATTTTGCAGCATGAGGTTAGAAAAGATCAACCTAGAAAGTGCTTGTGTGAGCTCTTCTTCAGTACATGTAGGCCCCAGATTGGCAACAAATAGAGTGGAGCAGGGAGGATTGCTCCCAGGTGCTGGAGGAGGTGGTATCTGAAAGAGGTTCCATGGAGAAGAGTCAACCAGTTTCAGTCAAGTATTCAACCAATGCAGAATAACAGCATTCCAGTACCACATTTCCAAGTCAAACTGTGGACAGAAATGGTAAATCCCACCCTTTTGCTTCCTTTCAAACTCTTTACTAATTAATCTTCCCAGCAGTGAATATCAGTTCATCTTTCTTTGGCATTTTGTCCTCATTTCACACCTTTGCCAAACTTGAATAGAAAGAAGCTGAGTGTAGAATCATACCATCATGAGGCCAGGAATACCATCTGGGACAGCATTGTACAGAGGTGGAGCCATGATGCCACCACTGCAAAAATCCAACCCACCATTTCCTTGGTACCATTAGGAAATTCAACACATACCAGAAACATTTAGAGGAGTTAAAGAATGGAGAGGGCACCCTATGAACAATTATCAATATCCCAGGTTTTTGCTAAACCCATGGACACTCCTTAAGAGTTGTTACATGTTGGTCAGATTCATCCCCAAAAAGCTTATGCACACACAGGTACCACATAACCAGCTAGCAGACTGCTTCAGCCAAGTTGCTAATAACTTCCCTTTTCACTGGAGAATCCATTTACAGAATCAAGTCTGCAAAGATGAATCCCATGAACAGCCCTGATCTAGAGGTAACTTTCCACTCAAACACCGTTTTGGTGAACATGGCTCATCCTCCTTGAGAAAAGGACATGAATTTAGGCTGCAAGCATAGAACAGGAGCTATGTCCAATTCCTGAAACATGCTATAAATGACAAAACCTTAAGAAAGCCCTTTTCTACCATAAGTAGAGCCACTCATAGATTTTGCTCTAGCATGGAGTGCAGTTTTTTTATTCATCACTATTAAAGTAATGAGCAGTGGATAAAAACAGGTTGACAAACCAGGACTAGTGACACCACAGAAAGGAAAGTAAACGAGTCTCCACACAACTGTAATCAAACACTACCTACCACTATAGGAGCAAAGGGATTAGTGACAGGACCCTCTCAACACATGTTTCTCAATGCACATGCACATTCAAGCACATGGTCATATGTTCCCATTTTTCTTCAAAACAAGTTTATCAATGACATAATCCCTTCACAACATCAGTCTAGACAAGGTTACCCTGGCCAGTGCTTGCTCCTGTGAGTTAGACTATCTTACAATTTTGCAGAATATGAAACTAGAATTAAAAGGAGTGACTGACCCAAATGTATAAGGACACTGACACAATAAAAGAAAACACAGACCCACAGTAATAAAAATACTGTCCTTGTGCTCAGAGCCTGATTCAAGCCTAAATCTTTATCCTTTGGTAAAAATAAATTGGTGTTCAACTGTGGAAAAGACCCAGTAATGTGCCTAAACCAGAGTTGAGCCTCCTGGAAGTGACAATAACTAGCCTAGTGCATGTGTGTATAATGACCTCGGTGCAGGGGGGAATCCAGGCATGTCGTTGTATACGGAGGGGTGCACCATCCCAGGCATGTGCAAAGTGCCGCCAACCCCTGTGAGTGCGGACCCAAAAAAAACGTGCCACGTGAGCTCTCCTACTTAACCTCACTGTGAGTGTGACTGTGCACCAGAATCAAACTTGACCCAGATCAAACTGACAAAACTAGTAAAAAACAGACAGACAGCTTCTTATGATCCTGCTGTAGCTTATGTTGATGCCGCTGTTCTCCTTATGGGCTTAGTATGTTACAACAAGGCTGTGGACGTACACCTCTTTTTTGTCTGCGTGAATGTGATCACATGCATACAACCAACAAAGTCCTTGAGCACACAAGCTCATCAGTATGTGGATGCAGGAGCACACAAATGTACACTCAATCAATGCACTCCAAACATCATAAGGGGACTCTTAAGCTCCAATTTGAAGCTGAAATAAGGGAATGACCACCTTTGTTTCCAAATACTTAGGCCTTAGGGGCCAAGATTAGAGCTAGTGGTAAAACATCACCCAGAAAAAAGTCCAAGACTGCAGAACACAGCAATCAAAAGAATAACTCTCAGTTGAAAGTCAGAGAAGCTCTGAGGGAGTGGCTATATGATTAAGAAGGGAGAAGCAAAAACACAAATGATTTCAGGAGATAGCATCTCACAGCAGTTACATCTATCAATATGTTGCACACAAGTGATTCTAACAACTTAAAGGGAGCCACAGAGGTCAACAGGAACACAAAAAGAAAGACAAACCTGCATCAGGGTATGGCACACCGGGCACACCAATGGGCCCTCTGAATTTCTTCTCCGCAGCCCCTGGCCCTGCATCCTCTGCAACTTCACATCTGGAATAAGAAAAAAGCTTCCCATAGTTCAAAAGAACACACTGGGTTACACAATGCTACATTAGAAGCTCCTTTCCAAATTTTTATGTGAAAATCAACCTGAACGTGAGCGCTTGGTTCGGGAGTTAGCACGCGCAAGTTCAATATGAAGTGTTGAGCCTGACTGTGGATCAAATGTAAACCCCTGAAGAAGCCACATGTAGAAGGAACCCTTCAACATCAATGATTGCAAATAGCAAAATAATACAAAAGTTGTGAATGTAAAACTCTGTGAATGGAGGGAAAAAAAAAGTGTTCCAAGTGCTGCTACAACAAAGCATAAGATCTTCAAACAAGAATCAGTTTTCTCTACATTCCACATGGCAATGAATGAATGCCAACAAACTCAATTCCATGGAAATCAGATATCTCTTTTGATTGCGAGACAGATGCCAAAGTCACAATAACAGGAGAGATGAAGAAGAAGTCTGCCAGGATTACTTACATTGAGAGCCTCCTTTGCCTTCAGTGCTGATGCTTGATCTGTGAAGACTGCAAAAGCTACAATCTGCCACAAGAATTTCCAGAATCAAACAAGAGATCTTAAGTCACATAAGCTCTAGTGACATTCTGTGTAGATACAAAGCGGCTGCTGCTGCTTCTTCTTCTTCTTCTTCGCTTCTTCTTTTGTGTTGCAAACTCTCACAAAATGACGACATAATACCATGCGCCTGGTGTGGCGTACACCTTTTTTCTCAGAAATTTGCAAAGCTTACCTGAAATCCTCGCCCGGAATACTTGAGTTGACAGGTTTCGTAGCCATCGTAAATGCGAAACAGGTTGTGAATTTCGCGCTCCTTGATGTCGTCAGGCAAACCGGACACGAACAGTGTTTTCACCTCCTCCTCCGCCGCCGCCATCGCGAAACCACCTTCACTCCCCTCTCGAAGGAAAACAAAACAAAAGATAGAGGGAAGGAGGAGACAACAAACAAACCGTTTTGTGAAAAGAAACATGCACACATTGCAGTGTGAAGCTCCTCCCTCCTCAAACCCTAATCAGAACCATCTCCGACGCGGAAGTCGCGCAAGCAACTGTAGCAGCAAATCGCTTTGACTATCTCGTAACCGTCAGCTTTCCTATAAGCGTTCAAATCTCCTCTCTCTCTCCCTTAACTCTGGATTCTTGTCTGGAACAATGACTCTCTTGATCTGTGAATTTCTCGTCTTCAACATTTTGATTCTAGTGTCTTTCAGATTCCTTAACTCTTCATTTCTAATTTGGAACAACGACTTTCTTTGATCTGTGATTCCTCATTTTCAGCATTCAGATCTCACCTTTAAGTATCCTTGACTCTAGATTCCCTGCAGCATCGAATCAAGAGACTCATCACACAGTATTGATGATGTCAGGAAACCACTCTTTCTTTCAATCCTTGATTGTGCTCAGCACAGCAATGTGATGAGAACTTTTCTCAGAGGGAAAGATTATACCAACAGTTTCAAAATCAACCGTCACCCATCACCAGATTCGAGAGTTGGCAGCAATTGGCAAATCTCTTTTGAACCTGGCTGGCTTTTACACTCGTTACAGCAAAATCGATGGTGCATGAGAATTCTTGAAGTTTGAATTGCAAGCTAAAGCATGGTACAATATGAAAACATAGTTGTTCTTTGATTCTTGGACAGAGTTAGGAAGATGCAACATCCATCACAATATTTGGGGGGGCATCTCCTCTTCATTCTAAAATCAACCCGGGAAATCAAACATGTTCAAGATGATTGCCACAAGGGAAACCCATCACACCTGCCATCTTTGTTCTCTTCAACTTCAGGTTCTTCCTCTATCATTCTGTGCTCATCTAAATACACTGATTCATTCTCCTGTAGAATGAATCTCATCTTTTGTGAGTGTTCTGCTGGAGACCAGGCACACCTTAAGTACAGAGCAGAAATTTAAAAGGACATCCTGAAGTGGCTGTTTTTATCGTGCAATTTGAGCAACTCATACTAGACATGAGAGGAACTTCCTACTGACTCAACAAGATGCTGTACAGCAGACCGCAGAAAGTGTGAAATGATGAGAGCAAAAAGAATGAGGAAAAGAAGGCTCTAAAACCCTGCATCATCAGGTTCCTCTCTACCCACTGAAGGTGAATCCCACTGCACCGACCCATGCTGCTCCCACATCTGTTCACCGTTCATGCCTCCCTCCTCGTTGTCAAATTCTCGCCGTCTCTTCTTTGGTTGTCCATGCCTTGATCTCCGGGGAGCTTCATCCTCACTCTCACTCTCAGCTTCATCCTGAGGACCACCAGAGCCAGGCATTTGCTGCCTTTGGACCCCCCCAGTGGTCTCTACCTGTGCACCTTCATCATATGCAGCTGCAGGAAGATTTTGACGCCCTTTACCTCCACCTCCTTGTTTGGTAACACCACCACTGCGATCTGTTCTTCTCCTCTTCTGCGGCTGTTCTCCTTGAGCTCCTCGCCCTCCCCCCCTTCCAGGACCAAATGGAGGTCGAAATGGCATGCCCATGGGTCTTGTTGGACCCCTTCCCATTGGCCCTGGTCCTGCTATGCCTGGGCCTGATCCCATGAAATGTGGAGGACGACCCACTGCTCCCATCATTGGTGCTCCCCCAAGCATCCCTTGTGGAGGTCCTAACATGCCAGGACCATTTGGTCCCATCATCATGCCATTGGGGGGAGGCGGTCTTGCAAAGCCCATTCCCATTCCTGGGCCATCCATGGGTCCAAAATTTGGAAATTCAGGACCTCCAAATCCAGGTCCAAGTCCTCCAGGGTGCCCAAAAGGAGGAAAACCCCGACCAGGTCCTGGAGGAGGACCCCCAAATGCATCACCAGGACCTATAAAAACATCTGCAGGGCCACCCATCGGAAACCTATCAAAGCCCATGCCAAAGCCCTCACCTCCACCACCCATCTCAGGATGGAAAGGTAAACCTCTGCCCCCTGGACCAGCCCCTCCCATCATTCCCCTTCCTCCCCTGCCCAGGCCATCAAAATTAGGTCCATTGGGTCTATAGGGAGGCCATGCACCACCTCCTCTTCCCATTCCTACTGGTGGCCGGACACGGCCCGCTTGCATAAATGGTGCTGGTGACGTGGACTGACTAGTACCCTCATCTTCTTCACTGTCATCATCATCAAGCTCCTCCTCATCGTTATCCTCAAATGGGATGATATCTGCTGCATCATGCTCAGTCTCCTGGCCCCCCCTTTCTCTCTCTTCTTCCCGCTTTTTCTCTGCCTCCTTAGCAACAGCCTGACATGCCACAATATACCCACAACCCAAATCAGTTAGAAAAACACTCCCGTTTTCATCCCCAAAGCCACTTTCCTTCTACTAAGATGCATATTGCCAGCCTGAAGCCAGAAATCTTCCCTTTCACACCAAGTCTCCAAACCAGGTGTCCTCCATCTCTATCAGCATCTCCAGATAGCCGTAACTCAAGAGCCTTATGTTAAAACTGTTGGCAACTCTAGATCTCAGCCTTGAACATACATCAACATTTGCAATAATCTATGACATGAAAAGCTTCCTCAAGCAAAGAATGTAAAGATTCAATCAAGGTTCACATCACGAGGCATTACCTGAAGTTCACTGTCAGGCTCCCCATACAACAATGATGCCAGTTGCTCTCCCACACTTGGCTCTAACTCCTGACAATCCCTACTAATCTGAAGACATAGCAAGAAGATTTTGTGAGCAAATGTAGGTTGCAGAAAACACACTTGCTTTCTGTATATTCTCTCCATCATCTGGTAGAAAGGTGGACTTTGGTTTTATAGAGAAAAGACTCTTGCTCTATAAACCAAAAGAATATTGTGAGAAATAACTACTGAACCTGAGAGTCAAAAAACATGCACAATCTAGTACACTACACTCAAAGGTACTCCTGCAATTTTACCATCCACAAACATCATGTATCAAATCAAAATTAAAGGTTGCAAAAAAACCTTCACAGGGAGATTTTCATTGTAGGCATTCCGCAAGTGCCGAGTTTTGTTGAATGAGAGTTCACACAACTGCAACACCATGTCATGTTTCCCCCATAAGACCAAAACAGTGATTCTGCAGGCACTGGACTATGTCACATATCAGGACAGTACAGGACTGGTAGACATTCAAAAGTCCCCACACACAAGGACACCTGCCAAATCACTACTCTGAGGTGAGGAGACTCCTTGGCTACCTCACTTATGTCCGGGGTTGGAACATATCTCCCCAGTAGTACCTCACCTCTAAAAGAAGGAAAGTTTATGCATGATATAACCACAGGAAACTCCTTTTCAACACAGGAACCTTCAAAAGATCCCAAGTGCAATGATGTCTGATTGTTCAATGACAGATTCACTCGCCATATCAGACATATTAATAGTGCCTGGAATGTATGTTGTCCTCACAAGAACAAAAGAACAGAGAACACCATCTTACTCCCACCTGCCCCAGAAGACTCTTGAGCAGCCTCTTGAAGGACTTAAGACCAAGGAAGCATTCTTTCTCTGGTCAATTGAACCCTATATGACTTGAAGCAGAAGTACCACATTGAATCAAACAGACTGGACATAGTTACTTAGAGAGAATCAGCAGCAGAATAGCAGGCGAAGGGATTAAGCCTCACCTTCAGCCACCTCAGATTAAAGTTGCGGCCATAATGTGCAGTACCATGAGCATACTTCCATCCTCCACCCCCAATAACCCCTCCAATCTTTGACATCATTCTTGCACAGCCCTACAGCCCACAGTATCCCAGTACCCTCATGAAAAACCCAGATATATGAGAGACCCAGACATTGAAAACTGACTACAAGAGTCAAGTGCCTACTGACCCACACAAATGGTGGAAGCACAACAAAGTGAGAACTTGCATCCTGAAACAAACTTATCCTTCTCTACCTGCACATCACCAAGCTGGAAACAATGCCGTCACTTGGAAAACTCGAGCGCACATTCTGTATCCCCACAAATGCGAGTCCTCAGCATTCGTACTTCAACTCTAGAGGGAAGTGGCCTCTTCACCCTATGTTTGCAAAACCAGAGAGTTTCTAAAGTTACAAGGAAAGCATTTGGCTACCTGGAAGTGACGTGTTTCATTGACCGAAAATACAAGGATCACATGGTCACATGTATCAAAAGCCTCATTCAGTTTGGCCTCATTGTTGCGATGTGTAGCCCACAATCCCCGCTCTACAGATAGCTCCAGATTCTCCCTGTTGTTACTCTTCACTATGAAGTACCTGCAAAAGTGCATTTATTACAAAGCCTGAATTTTGCAAATGTTCAATCTAAACTTGGAGAAATGGAAAAACATCTGCCATTTTCCCAAAAAAATGTATGGTATTGACAAGCTGCCGTAACATCCCCAGTGACTTCATCAGCTCCCAGAAAATACCCAAACAAGAAAAGAGGAAGAAAAAAGAGAGAAAGAAGACAGGGAACTTTCAGAGGATGAATTTTTGAGGAGAAAGAGGGTTTTGAAAACCATTTACTTAGGATTAAGATGCCCAGTGAAATAATCAGATAGAAGACTCCAAAGCCAGCAGTACTAAACAGAACTCTTTTGTTTGTTAAGATTTGATTTTATAGAAACTTAGAAGATATGTCCTGAAATATGCAACTAACCTACCTACAAAAGCCAGTAGGCAGGGGAGTTGCAGCTGACACAAATGTAGGTGGGTTTGGAGGCCCATTGGGTACAGCATGAGGTGGGGGCATTTGAGCAGGTAGCAGTTGTGGAGCAGTTGGATGCACTGAATGTGGCAGTTGTGCCTCCTCTTCAGCAATCTGACTTCCTTCTCCTGCAGCCAATGATCCATCCTGAGGACGAGGGGGCACAAATTTACCATGATGTGCATTACTGTTAACAGCATAGACACGATGCTGCAACTTTTGTAAATTCTGTTCTACTAATGGTGGTGGACCAGGAAGCTTTTGATGTCGATACCGGCAATCAGGTCCATTAGGGCAAAATCCCAGCTTATACCTGCACATATACATAGTTACCTGGTTTAGCACAAGAATATGACCATACTTGCATCATGCTGCTACACATCCTTGCAGACAGCTGCAACAACTACAGATTCTTGCAGACAGTATGCAGACTCTGCTAAACCTAGATGATTTCAGCAATTTACTTGCAAAACCTCTACATGCACTTGTTTACTTGGGGCCACCATAACAGTAAGCAGGTGGAGCCTTTTGCTCCAGCAAACTGACATTAACAGAGATGAACAGAGATCCCTCCCCTAGAAGAAGGAGAACAAAATAATGCACAACAAAGAACTGAAATCATCTGGTGACTACATCTGAAACCCTAAATTAATGCTATGATGTGTTCATTGTTTTGTGGAGGGGTTCTTCAGTGAGCAATATGCTGGCCAGCAGATTGATGAGAATTTGGGACACTACATTGGACCGAAGAGGAACTCCACAACTAAAAAGAAGCATGATGACAGCAGCAGTCGGAATAGCAAAACCCTCGAAAACAGATTTAGGTCAAAATGAAACAAGCGATATTTGGAAGTGGAATGTGAGTTTGTAAGGCTGGTTATAGTCAGTATTCCAAAGGTCCTTCACCGATAAAGCTAAAGCTAAGTCTTCGTCATCCAGCACAGAAATCTCTGGGATCTATAGCATAAGGATCACGCAAACCCTAAACCCACTCCAACTACCAGAAACACACCCTCAACAAACAAACTTTGAAGTACTGCTCAGAGTGGGGGAGGAAAAGGACAACAGTGTCGGGAAAACAAGAGTTAGGGAGATATGCAAACGGTAAAAAAGAAGCGACGTACATATTACACTCCTTAATATCCTCATTTGTGTGCTTGTAGATGCAATCAGGCTCCCGACACTCGCCGAACTTGGCAAAAAACCGACACACTGGCATACGCGCCTTGTCATACTGATGCAAAAACCCACACGCATCGCCCTTCATACACAGCCCGCGCAGCCAATGACGACAAACCGTCTGCCGGTAATTCTTCCGCCCTTGCGTGCTCTTGGGAGCCGCCAGCGCCGTCGCTGCAGGAGCGTTGTTCGCATTCTGGGCCACAGCCTGCGCCCCAGCTGCAACACCACCACCACCACCACCTCCTCCTCCGCCTCCTCCTCCTCCCCCACCTCCTCCAGAAGAACCCACAGCATTCAAAGGAGCAGCTGCGACCTCCAAACCTCCTTCAAAATCGAAGCTAAGACCTCCATCAGCATCCTCCATCAGGACTACTACTAAACCACTGGATCCCTAATCCCTTCCGCTCCCTCTTCCTTTCAGCTCCAAAGACGAACGCCAAAACAAAGGAAAAGAAACTCACCGTTACATCTCCGAAGAATGTAATGGTATGCAAAAAAACGAGCGCAAATCGCTTGCAAAAACAGGAGCGTTTGTTGCTTCGTGCCCACAGAAGCTCCACTGTGCTGTAGGAAGCACCGACGTACATAGTATAGGGGGAATACGTATACATAAATCGGGAGAGACGACGTATATGTCATGATATACGTATATGGAGCATTTCCATTAGGCATTTCTTTTGCAAATATTTGTTTTTCTTTTACCCAAAAAAAATCTTTTAATGGAAAGAAATGTGAGACTTGTGTTGTTGATGGGAATTTTTTTTAAACCCTGTCTGCAAAATTTCTTTTGGTGCAAAATTTTGCCAAAATGGGAAAAATAAAAGTAAATAAAGGGAATATTTTGTCACAATATTCCCTTTTTTGGAAAAAAAAAAATTGTCAAGTCTTTGAAGAAAAATTGAACTTTTTTTTGGTATTTCAGGTATTGTGGAATAGTCTTGTGATTAGAGATGAAATAAAGCTTAAATTATATTATGGCCAATTACATTGTTAAAAATGGGATCCTTGAATTGTTTTGAGGAATTAACTTTAATAAACTAAAATTTAAATGTTATGATAGCATCAAAGGCTTGTCTCTAGGCGCAAAGAAAAAAATTTGTAGGCAATGAGATTGTTTAATTTCATGCTTTGAATTCTTTTAAAGAGTTGTCAAGTAGTAAATGAATATTTACATGCTAGATGCAAACAACCTGCAAATTATTACTACAAGGTACTTTTTAACAAGAATTTGGAATTTTTGCACATCATTATTCAATTTTACTCAAAGATTTTGCTCCTCATATTAAAATTCAAGGTTATGGCATATTATTTGTGTTGGTTATTTTAAATCTAGTTAATTATGATTTAGAATTTTGTAGCACCAACTCTAACAAGTTGATATGTGATTTAGATTCATGAACACATTGCAAATGGTTTGTAATTCACTAATTTAAAATGTCACCATTTATTGAAGGACATAATTTTTTAAGTTTAATGTGTCACAAATGACATTTCACATTAATTCATTAAGCATTTATTACTTTGACATTTAGGATTAATTTAATTAGCATAGTTCATGTGATTGTTTGTGAAAATTATCATCAACATCATCATTTATAAATGAAATTAATCCATGAACATTCATTTTTCATCCAATATGGATGAAATTTATCCATCATCGTTCAACTTTTATTTATTAAATGAAGTTCATCCACATGTATGAAATTCATCTGCAATCATCTTTTTCATACATAATGGATGAAATTTATTTATCACCATTCCATTTTCATTTATTACATGACATTCGTCAACATGTATGAAATTCATCCATTTTTGTCCATTTTTCATCCATTATGTATGAAATTCATTCACAACATACGAAGTTCATGCATTATTGTCCATCTTCATTCATAATAAAATTATTTGTAAAATCAAATAAACATGGCACTAGAAGTCATGTTTGCCTAGTACACAAGTCATATTCACATCAATTTTTTTAAAACCTCTTGAAGGAGACACAAAACACAATTTTGCACCAAGCCTTGCAGTGAATTAAGTTCCATGTTAAGTTATTTTGCCATCGCAAAGCCCAATCACAAGTTCTTCCACCAAGTTCTTCTTTTCATGCTTCTTATTGAAGCTTTTTGCTTTCATTTATTTTACTTACAAGTGTTTTTTTACAATGGTGGTGAACGTAGCGTGTAAAAAACAAGTGTGTAAACAAAAGTGAAAAGTATATCGAGGTTTAAAAAGAGGTGGTAGGGGATGAGGGTTGTGCCATACATTGTTGATTCACTACAAATCTTGGTGCTAATGGGTTTTTGGTGGGTACCAACAATAGCTTGGAGAAAGCCACATTGGAACACCCACATGCTTGAAGAAAGTCACAAGCCTTGTTGAACGAAAACAATGTTTTGTTACACATAAGATGAATGTTGCAAAATGGGAACAACAACGTTCCTTTGTTAAGGTGCCAAATATGTTGCATGGATAATAAGTTTTCCCATCACACGAACCATCATTTTAGGGTGTTGAGGTTTTGGAAGATTTTAGGGGCATGGCAAATGAAAATTAATGATATTCAATTTGGAATTATCCCACAACACAATTATAAGTGGTGGTGGGAGAGAAATTGCATTTGGGTTGGAGATTGAGAGGAAATTGCATTTAGGTCTACTTTAGATATTCTTTGATTGTGAAGATCAAAAGAGAAAAGTACCAATATTTGTACAAAACAACAAATGTTATCATCATCAATGCAATAATTGCCATGTGTAAGATCTAATTTTTTTTCAAACCACAAAAGCAAAAACAACTTCACCACCCCCATGGAAAAAAAGGAGCTCAACTAAGAAAAACTTACTCTTACACATCTATGTGCATCCACAATGAACCATCAACAATTTTTGCAACACACTACACTTCTTCCTAGAATAAACTAGATAAAACCAAAGGTAACATTTTAAAATCATGGCAATAATTGTAGACTTCCTTGTGTTGTTATTCTCGAGCTTTGTTTATCTAATTCCTTCTCTCATAATATGTGTGGTTTGTTTATTGAAAAATGTTCATATGAAATCTTTGGAAGCAAATCAAAAGATATAGTACTTCATTATGGTTTCTATGTGATCAAATCACATGATTTGAAGGGAAGTTTTTTTAATCCCCACATATCAAATAAACTTGCCATGGGTGGCAACAAAAATAGTTGCAATGGCATAGAATCAAAGTAATTGAACATGCTTTTGTGATTGGTTGACATTGTGTGATTGGAGCTAGATGTTTTTGTGGGAGAGGAATTTGGTGGACATGAATACAAAATGTGGAAACATGGAAAGGTTTGGAGTGTGTTCAACATAATATGTGCATACTCATTAAATTCATTTCAAGTTTTGTTAAATGTTCCCATAATACATTTCAATTATTATAATTATTTTAAAATTTTATTAGCATGTTAATCCAACCAAAATGCAAAGACATATTATTTGTTTTATGAACAACATGCTTTGCTCGCTTTCTCCTCCTAAAAGGCTCTTCTAGCCAAAGCAAAAAGGAGGTTGCCAAGTGCTGACAAAACACAAGCAAACTCCTATTGTGTAACAACATAAAAGCAAAACTGGAATGGAGCTATTGCGGAAAATGTTGTCCGATTTTAAAGTTGCGTAATTGAATTTGAAATTTTCACCCAATTGAACATGTCTAGCGTACTTTTTCACGGTAGCTAGGTCACTAAAACTTAGTCCATTGAGGTTACCATAATCTTAAGATAATTGATTTCATTGAAGTCGACAAAGATATTTGTTTAAGTCTTTTTAAGTGCAAGTTAGGAACTCGAACTTTGCCTAAAAAAAAAACCTTGTTTTCTTGTCTTTGAAATTTGGTTAGTTTAGTTGGCTTCTACCTTTTATAAAAAATATGTTCTATTTTCCTATTTGCATAATCTCTACGGAGTGCTCTTATTTTTTATTTACGTCTTTTAGCGCAAATTTTCCACAATGCTATACAATGGCCTTTGTAAAGCAACTAGGCCCAACTTGCTGCACTATGTGCTCTAAACCCAAGATAGATGAAAAGTTTCTACTAGGCTTTCCTACCATGAAAAACATGGCAATGTCAGCAGTTGATTTTTTGGTCGTTGACTTCATCGTATAATGTTAATCAAACGCCCGTCCTTACAAGTTTAGACAGGTCTACTCTACAAGATTATAAAATGCCCCCATTCTTAGCTAATGTCGCCCTCAACGATCTTAAGGTGGTGATATTAAAATGCACAAAAGCCCCTCTCAAATAGACATCCAAGTGTTACATGAAAAAATGTACAAACAACTTTGTCATCATTGAAGCTGACTTGTTGACTTTCTAGACCAAAGTAGTCAAATTGGCAATTATAGAATTCTAAAAAAAATGTGGTCTTGGTTTGGAGGAGGCCAAAACCAAGGTAGTAAATATCCAACCGGGTCTTCTACGATTAAAGATATTCAAATTATGAGTTTTGCTCCAAGTTCAACAACATGTTGTCAAACATAAATCATTATCATATCACAATCCTACCTAGCCCACAAAACAAAGTATGGGCACTCTGCATACCAAGGTGCACAAATTGATAGCATTAAAGAACTTCATTATTATAATTATACAAAATTTTAATCTTACCTTGAGAGGTTGGTCAAGTTACATGCAAATTCCATCTACCACAACTCAAAAACTAAACAAGAAAGAAACTCGTGTATAATGCAACATGTTTGGATAAACTTACAAGAAACTCCCTACTCACCTGATGAAGTGGTTACTAATAAAATTTTGATGAAAAAAAAAATTGAACTAATAAAAGAGTTAATAGTTTTTATAATTTTATAATTAAAAAATTATAAATTGATTTTATAATAATTTATTCTTAGATTTGAATTTAACTGGAAAAAACAAGATTTGAAGCCGTGACTTTTGGCGTGACATACCAACACTCTAACCAACTAAGTAATTTTCTCATACATAATAAATCATTGTAAATAATTTATCAAGATCTTTTCATTATATCAGCTATGTCACTATAAATCCAAAAGTCAAAACTATCTCTTCTGGCTTCATTCAACTTTCAAAAAGAAAAAAATGACTTGAAGTCAAAGTAAAATAAACACTAAATTATTTACACAACAAGTGGGGTGGCTTGGTGGTAAAGGAATTGAATTTCATCCTTGGGGTCCAAGGATCAAACTTCACAAATGACATTTTTATAAATATTGAATGATGGAATATTAACCAAATATTCCATACCCAATTAGACTACCTAGGTTAAGTGCCTACCTAGGTAGATTAAATGGTCTAGTTAACCACTTAAACTAGTTTTTAACCTAGTTTAGGTGGTGACGTGTGTCAACAATTGATAAGATGAAAAATAATGAAATTAAAAATAATGGAAATAAAAATATATCTTTTTATTTACATTATAATAATATCAATTATTATAATTTGTAATAGGAAAAAAAAATTACACAATGATTAAACTATGATTAATGATTTCACATTTGTCCTTTATGACTAGAATACTAGTCATAAACTTAGTCATACATTTGAAATTTTCTTTTAGTGATTTGATGAAATAAAAGGAATGATCTATTCAAGGTCATAATTAGAATCAAAGAGTCTTATGGCTTGCCACTAATCTATGACACCATAAATGCAACACAAATCCATTTGCAAAAGCCAAAAGCTGAGATTTTTGTAGTTGATTACTATTCTTTCAAGTCTAAAGGATACAACATATTCTAAATATAAGCAGTAATGGACCATCATAAGAGGTTTCAGGACAATTATGTTGGGATCCTTGGCGTAGTGAATGATGCCCAAGTCTTACAATTGTTTTCTTTGTATTGTTAGGCCATTAATGGAAATTAATTTGTAATCGACTATGGATAGGAAGGGATCAAACCATATTTGCTTGGTGATAAAGGGTATCCCCTTTTGCCTTGGTTGATGGTGCCTCACAAGCAAATCAATGTTTGGCACATTATTTCTAAAACTTCATTTAATTGGTAATTGTGTCATGGTAGAAATGACATTGTGGAAAACTTTTTTGGGATTTTGAAGAAGATGTTTAGGGAATTGTTGTTCAAGATGAGTCTAGATATCCTTTTCTTACTTAATGTTATCATATGTTTGATGTAGATTACATAATTTGATCATGAATGGTAGGGATGAAAATATATTACTCTTATGGCCCAATTGGAAGTTGAAAATGATTAGCTAGGTGTAAGGATGGGGGACAAAGCACGAGTAGGTGTTGATGTTAAAAGTGAATATGCACATTTATAAGTCGATGTGATGTTTGGGACTGCACAAAAAAATCAACTTGAATACTATCTTGGAAATTTTATGCTTCAAATTCAAAGGTGTTGATCAACATCAAGTTGTATTTTCTTGTTAAAATGCACATGCAATCAAGATATATCAAGGACATTATCAAATTGAATGAAGTTTAAGTTCAAAGGTTTGAAATTTTCTACATTTACCTTGCACTAAATTACCTTTCATTTTTTCAATTTTGCTATTTATTACTATCATCATCCAAGTGGATTGTGTTAAGTTTTGGATTTGCATCATCTGAAGAATGTGACTATGGTTCCATAGCTAAAGGCATTTAATCAATTTTGTTTTGCAAGAAAACATGGTACATTATTGCACTCATACTTGTTGGAACATTAACCAAATTCTTGTTTGTTATTAATGTAATTTTCTATTTTTGGCCTTTGAATATGCCAAATGCTACTTGGCTATTTGTTGGTGTCTTTTATTATGATGTTTTTAAATTTTTAGTTTTGTGACATTTGTGTGTTTTATAACATCAATGATGACCTTATTGTTTCTGTTTGAAGTTTCAAATATTTGGGAAAAAATGTTTGATCATTTACACTTTACACCTTTGCTCCCATGAACTATTGGTGTTGTTGAATGACTTATAGGTGTAGTTGGAGTGTTGGGAAGGTTCACAAAATTGAAATGTTAATTATCTTGGCTTGATTCATAAATCATTTAGGTTTATGACATTTGTATTCCATTTGTATTTGTAGCATTTTCATTTCCATGGTCATTAGACACATAATCATTCCCCAAAAGCTTTTGCATTAAAGATGTTTGAGGTGTAATAAAATCTTTTATATCCAATTTTGTATTTGGTAGTGTGTAAATTTAATCAAAATACTTTGATGTGAATATCTCTTACATGTCCAATTACATTTATCATCCTCTCTCCTTGGAATGCTTGAATTGCATAGTAGAACTTTCGGTTGAATTGCTTTCAAAGTTGGTGGTAGTTGTGTTCTTTAATTGTCAAATCCCATAATATAGTGTGGTTGTTAGTTTTCATGTGATAATCAAATATTTTCTTATAACCAAAACTTAATCCATTCCACTTATCTTTAGCACATTTTGCCATTGGAGGGGACTTTCAATCTTATGATCTTCTACAATTTTATAACAAGCTTATCCCATTTCTATGTTGTGTGATATCACACTAGTGGCTACAACTATTGCTATTGTCACACATACATCACATAACAAATAAAACTCTGAATGGTACACCATATCCAAACAACTCATTTGCAACATATAGGAATCTCAAATCACCAAAGAGGGATCTGAGATAATAAAACTTGGGTTTTATATATAATCCACAAATTAACTTGAACCTATTCACTAGAATTGATTCATAGTTAAATTACACCCTAAATTATATTCGTTTAATTAAAATAAATTAAGCATAATTGATTTAAACTTAATTATATAAATAATCATTACCACTTGACATCTATGTGGCAAATACCATGTGAAAACAAATATTGATTAATTCCTTTAGAGCATGATGCTCCAATCTTTTGCATCGAATCAAAGACAAAATCTCAAAATGCTCCCAATTACCTTGTTGTTGTTGAGAAGGTTTATCATTTATGTTGGGTGCTATTTGTTGTGCTACAATTTTTCGTGGCATTGCATTTATTCTTCCTATGTTTGGCATTGCATCCCTTGTTCTAATGTTTAACATTGTTCGTAACATTACAATTTCTCCAAACATTACAACACTTGGCGATGTAAATGCTTTCAATTGCATTTGATTAAGTGAAGTTCAACCATATTTCCATTTACCTTGCTTCTTTCTTTTCTTGATCCTATAGAATTTTGTTGTTATGATCAATTGACTATCCATCGCTAGAAATTATGCACAACATGAAGTTCAAACATAAACCTCAAACACGTAGGAGAGATTTTTGAGAGAGCACATGGGATGGGTGTGCAACACAAGCTTGGTGATGAATTAGTAGTCTACCATCCTAGGCTCCAAATTGACAACTTACCAACGATTATTTGCATGAGAATGTACATTTTTTGAAAAAATTATCGAAATGTAAATAGATTACCATTTCCGTTATCATTCCTTGATAGCCTTATGATAGTTTATAGTTCATCACATTGCCATGCCACATTTGTTACTTTAAAAAAAATTAGTTTGTATTTAAATAGAGGTTAAAAATTGTCGAAATATCAATTGCATTATTTCAAGTGTGAATTGATTTTTAGAGTTGGAAGATTCAAAGGTTTCTTTGGGGTTTTTTTTTTCACAATAACCATATTAGGGTTGAAGATTTCATAGACATGTTCTGTTTTGTTGAATAATTAATCATTTTCTCTTTCGTTTCGAGTGATGAGCACCTTTGGAGTTGAAGATTCAAACATTTTTTTATTAAAATTTTAATAAATAACCTAAATTAACACATTAGGGTTGAAGATTTCAAGGACATATTCTCTTGTGTTTCAAATATTTAAACTACTTTCTCTTTTGTTTCAAGTAGTGAGCACAATTGAAGTTGAAGATTCAAACATTTTAAAGATTAAAACTAAACAAAAATTTTAAATGATCACATTAGGGTGGAAAATTTCTAATAGTTTCCTCGTTGTTTGGAGTACCTTAACAAGCACATCATTCGAGACTTGAAATCTAAGGTTTCAAAGATTTCTTGATTTTGAAGTTTCCATAGATTTTACTGCTTTTCCGAAGATTTCTTGGTTTTCAAGTTTTCAAAGAGATTTTCTTGGTTTTCAAGTTTTGAAAAAAATTTAGGTTTTGAAGTTTTTCAAAGATTTTGTTGGTTTTGACTGATGAGCACAGTTTGGAGTTGAAGCCATTCAGAGTTTTTTTCTTGTGTGTGTCTTCGCCTTTCAGCAATTCAAAGATTTTTTTTTTCCTCTCTCTTCCTTTCTTTTCTTTCAGTAAGCCAAAACAATTCTTTCGGCGCTGAAGATTTCGAGAATGAGCTCACAAACTTCCAAAATTCGGAGTTGAAGATTTCGAGATCGGATTCAGAGATTTCACGAATTCGGAGTTGAAGCTTTCGAGATAAGATTCTGAGGTATCTTTCGAGATTGCAAGAAATTCGGAGTTGAAAATTTCGAGATTTCATGTGAGTAGAGCACCAGGAATTATGTTGTTGGCATCAAGACTTGGTCCTCATCGTTGTTTCCAAAGATGGAGATATCTTAATCTTGACTGAAATGCACAGTTTGGACTGAAGATATCCTTATTCAGCGATTTCTTTTATTTTTGAGTATTTCACATAATTTCAGAGTCGAAGACTTCAAACATTTTGTTCTGCTTTGAGTGATGAGCACTTCCTTCTTTTTCTTCTTCTTCGCCTTCACAATTCAAAGAATTATTTTTCTTTAAGTAAGCAACACAATTAGGAGTCGAAGATCTCGAGATCGGATGCAGAGATTTCTTTTGAGATTTCATGTCAGAAGAGCAACAGGAATTTCGTGGCTGACATCAGGTTTTGATCGTCATCTTCGTCGTCGTCGGCGTGGTGGCAGATGTTCCAAAAACAGAGTGATGAGCACATGAGTATCGGGACCTCGAGAAAGAGAGAGTCTCAGAGTCCCCGTCCCAACGAGCACTCGATGCTGTCTGTTTGTGCCTGAGATCGAGGTACACTTTCTTTTCTCCCCTCGAACTTCTTCTCATTTGTCGTCACACTCTCTTTTGCAGTTTTCTCCTCGATCCAAAGAACGCACATGAAGAATGACTGAAAAGAAGCGGGAAACAATGGACGATGCTCCATGTTGTGCGGCGCTTTTTATGCGGTAAAGAATTTGGAGAAGATCGTCTGATTTTGGTATCGGCCACCCGCCTGAACTCCGATTCTGGTACTTTGTCCCGGAGTTGTTGTAGTACATTTTGTCATCTTCTTCTTTGTTGGATCCAAACTCTGTGGCTGACAAAGAAAGAGAATATTGTTCGCGGATGTTGGGGGAAGGAAAGGACAGTCGCACATATGCAATGATGACGCAGTCGAGTGCTGGGCCATCACATCGCCTGTTTTCGCTTCATGTTTATGCGCCCGCACCTGCTGTTGCGCGATTCCGTGTGAGCATGCCCTCTGTTATGCGTCCTGTCTTTTGCGTTCACCGCATGCGACACGTTCTGCTGCAGCTGCTGCTCACCACGTCCGAATTTTCTTCCGTTTGAGAATGTAACGCAGTACGCGCTAGTGGATTCAGTTTCACAGTGGGCAAATCTTCCCACTTTGTGATTCTTCGACTTCGACCATTCCAGTACTTTGCTTTGAAGCACCGAATTTTGAGCATTGACAACACGAGAGTGCAGAGAGGCAAAAGAAAACACAGAGGACAATGAAGGAGGTGAAGGATTTGTTAGCGCACTGCCAGATCCTGCCCACAATTCCATGGTTGTCTTGTAGCAAGGACCGTGAGCTCGACCCAGGGGACTCACCACTTTTGCTCAACGGCCGCCCGACCGCAAAATCCCCTTCGAAGTCGCGCATCTGCGCCAAGTTTCTACTGCTCGGTGCGGTTGTCCTGGTGCTGTCCATTGCACTGCTCAACATCCTCATACCAGCGCGGGCAGGCGGATATACTGTACCTCTCTCCCCAGCCACACACCTATCTCTGTGTCTCTGTGTCTCTCTTTCATGAGTCTCAACAGCTTCCAAATTCTGAAATTGCCTGCCTTAATTAGACTGAGCACCCATTTTTTCTTTCCTGTCTTCCCAGTTTTGTGTGGGAACTTTGTTGACATGTTCATGAGCATTGAGTGTTGTCAGATCTCAATAGCAAATTCTAGTCTGCAGTTCTTTGTTGCAGTGTGGTTGAGAAGTGAATTTTGTGGTGATTTGTTATTCTTGCAGGAACAGTATTGGCAACAAGCATTCATCGGATCTCTGAACAATGCGAGTCTTAGGAATCATCTTTTTCATCTCACCAAGGAGCCACATCTGGCTGGCACCCCTGAAGATTTTGCAACTGCAGAGTATGTCTTCCAGAGGTTTCAGGAGTATGGCCTTTCTGCACATTACACAGATTATGATGTGCTTCTTTCGTATCCTTTACACCATTCTCTTATCCTCAGTGTCCCCACAAAGGAGCCTCTCACGCTCTCACTGAAAGAGAAGCCTGTGGAAGGAGATCCCTATAGTAGCAACCCAAAGGTGACACCAACATTTCATGGTTATGCTCCCTCTGGAAATGTGAGTGCTGAAGTGGTGTATGCTAATTATGGGAGAGTGGAGGATTTCCAGAAGCTGGTAGAATTGGGGATAAATGTCAAGGATGCAATTGTAATTGCAAAGTATGGATCAATTTATCGAGGAGACATTGTTGAGAATGCAGCCCAGGCTGGGGCAGTTGCTGTTATTATCTACTCAGATCCTCAAGATTATGCAGCTAACTACACTGAAGGAGTTTACCCAGATTCTAAATGGCTGCCTCCCAGTGGCACTCAAAGGGGTTCAATATACAGAGGGGTTGGTGACCCTCTCACTCCTAACTGGCCTAGCACTCCCGATGCAGAAAGGATATCAGTCTCAGATCCTGAGGCCATGCTTCCTACCATCCCATCACTGCCCATTTCGGCTGAGGATGCACTACCCATACTGGCCTCTTTAAGTGGTCCAGTCTCCCCAGCTGACTGGCATGGTGCCCTGGATTTGCCTCAATACAGGGTTGGACGAGGGCCTGGAGTGCTCAACCTCTCATTTTGCGTGAGCTGTCTCCTTGCTATGTACTTTTGTTCAATGTGGTTGAGAAGATGGTGTGTGAATGGCTACATTTGTGAACTTATTCTTGCATCTAGCTGTTTCATTTCCTTCCCATCATGTTTGTGATTTCAAGCAGTGTTCATATTCAGTCCTTTTTGGGGAATTTTGAACCTTCTTCTGGCTTTCTTAGTCACAAGCATGGAGATTTATTTCAAGTAGTGATCCTATTCATTATTCAATTGTCTATGAATATTTGTACTCGTCCAGCTGGCAGGTGAGTGCCTAAACACACTTTTACTGGCTTCAATGTATGCTCCTGACACAGAGTACTTAGAATGGAAGTAATGGCCACATAGATTGGCTTGAAGTTGAGTAACACTGATTTAGAGAGGGACTGACCAATGAGGGTTGGATGACCTTTTTCAGGCGAATCAGACTGTGATGCGAATACGGAATGTGATTGCCATCATAAAAGGAGCAGAGGAGCCTGATAGGTATTGTGCTGCAATTCTAGTGATAAGGCCTACATTATTGGGTAACGTGTTGAGCTTCTGCAGGATGAGCATGCAGGAAAGAGCGGATTTCTGGAATTCCTTCTTAACACAGAAATGTAACAAATGAGGATTTGCCAAGATGTTGGGTTTTGAGGCCTGGGTGTTCAGTCATTTGCAATGAGAAACTATTGCTGACATGCATAAGTGAAGTTGCTTCCCATGTGCTGACATTTTGTATATGCATATGGGGCAGGTACATTATATTAGGAAATCACCGTGATGCTTGGGTTTTTGGTGCTGTGGATCCCCACAGTGGAACAGCATCACTTCTAGAGGTCTAGCTTCTCAAGGGATATCTTACATGTCACTGTGGGTAGCTCATTTGAGCATACTTGTGCTGATGAGTAGTGCCTCTAGTTGAATTATCTCTCTTGTGTGCTTAGTGCTAACAATCAAGCCAAGACTTTCTTGAGACATGAGAATCAATGTGTCTGACAAGCTGAAGGCAAAAGAAAGGAGAGGTATACTAAAGCCAGCATAACTGAGAGCCTTGTCTCAGATGTTCCAAGTTTTACATCCTTTTGGTATAACTTGTCTCCATTGAGACTGGACCCATGTCTTCCTGGTCATAACAAGAGGGGCATACTGGTTTTTGCACCAGGCAACTCCTTCATATGGTCTGCAAGCATGGGGTCTGGTCTGACAGTTAGAATTTGGGTATGCACAGGTTGCCCAGCGGTTGGGTGAGCTTGTATGGAAGGGGTGGAGACCAAGAAGAAGTATTGTGTTGTGCAGTTGGGATGCTGAAGAGTATGGCCTGGTCTGTCAACTGTTCTTCTCCCTCACATGCCTCTCCTGTTTGAGCAGATATTAAGAGTTTGGGATCTGTGCATACATTGATTTGAGGCTAAATTATTATGCTCCCTTTAGTCATCAATGTGTATATTGTATATTGCACTATGTAATGTTAAGCATATTGATTAAATGTTTTCCTTGCTGTTGCAACAATCAAATAATTCTCAACCCTTGCAATACTGTTGAACATATAGTCGTGTAAATGTGAGCAGTGGGTCCTAATACATTGGACAGTTGGGACAGAAGAACCTCAGCATATGCATATTTTGTATTTTGCAGCCAATCTGATTGAGGTGGAACTGGAGTGCTGGCCATGCTTTTTGAGGAAATTTAGAAAATTTGTGCTCATAATTGATGCTCAAACAGCATGAAAGCCAAAGGTTGAATCATGTGCACAAATGGATGAGCACAGGAGCAAGTCATGAGGTGCTGTGGGTGCAGGTGGGATCTACGGAGTGGGTGGAGCAAAATATTGACCTTTTGGGTCTAAATGCAGTTGCATATCTGAATCTAGATACTGGTGTGGGTGGGTCTGGATTCTCTGCTGGAGCTTCACCACAACTTGATGGCCTTCTGCAGGAGGTTACCAAGCAGGTCAGCTTTGCCAATTCTGCTGGTGATGTGTTACTGCTCACTATCAGAACCCAGGTTTTGGGACTGCTTGCTTTTACATAGCAGTACACAGATGCTTGCAACAATTACCTTGGGACAGTGTAGTAGTATAACCACATTCTGCAAGTCAATAGGGTTAGCCATATACTGAGGGAGGGGTGAGGTTGTGGATGACAGGTGAAGGATCCTGATTCAGTGGATGGCACTGTGTTTGAAGAATGGGTAGCTTCTGGCAAGGGCTCTGCACCTTTGGTATAGACTTTGCTTTACTTCTATGCAGCATTCAAAACTCAATTGATTCATTCTCCATCAAGTTCAGGGCTTTCAAGTCAAATCACCCTGCGTGATGGTGTTCATTCCGATTTTGAATTGCACGACCAGTTTCTTGTTTTTTGCTGGGTTCATGCTGAAGCAGGGAAGTGGGTTGTGGAAGGTGGAGGGGGGAAAGAATTGGCACTCATATTTAGTGCTTAAATGCTGCTGCGTAATTTGGTTGCAGATTAATAGGTTGGGTGGGGGAGATTCAGATTTTGCAGCCTTCTTGCAGCACGCAGGGGTGCCTGCTCTTGACTTACATTTTGGTGATGGTAAGGGCCAAAACCTGTTGGATCAAGAACTTATGACTATTTCTGGTGAATTGTCAGAAATGGCTGCATCATTGTTGGTAGAGTTAAATGCAATTGTTCTAAGGTCTGGTAGGCACTTTAAAATGATCCAATTCAAAGGCAGGCATACCTCTAAAGGCCAAAAGACATTAGTCATACTTATTTGGAGCCAGGGCAGGACTTGTGGGCTAAGGATAAGAGGTTGGGCACATTGAACCTTGCTGTCATGTCAAGGCTCTTGTCAAAGTCTTTTGTCTTTGATCATTCTTCATTGAGGGATCACATCGTCAGCTTGAGGGTTATGAGGTTAGATACAGTGTACCCTCTTCTCAACACCAAGGCTCCTGTAACACTCTTTGATTGGGGGTTGATTGGGGATACATTGTCTAGATCAAAATCCAATGTACCACTCTGCCTATGATAACTTCCACTGGATGGAGACATTTGGGGACCCACTCTTTCATCGCCATGTTGCTGGTACTCCATCCTTCCATGTTAATCCTGTTCCTTCCTGAACGAGCAATTGCAGAAGTTGGAAAGCTTGAACCTCTCCAGTAGAGTTAATCTTTGGTCCTATGTTGAGGGTTTCATTATTAGGTGTAAGGTGGTTGTCATCTCTGTCCAGTGTGAGTATATAGCACTATAGTTTGCTGGGAGATATTTGGTGATGATATTCTGTCAAGCTGAAGGTGATAATATTCTGTTTGCTTGCAGTGACATCGTTGTTCGGTTTATTGGCAATGCGGCTATCTAGTGATGCAGTGCTGCCTTTTGACTATGTAAAATATGCAACAGTGCTGCAGGTAATTTTAGTGTAATCATGTGCACCAACTGAACTGGATTTGGTTATCCACAATAGTGTGTAACTTAAGAGTTCAAGGCAGCAAAGTTACACATACTGAAATGGGCATGAAGTATAAAGTACACCTGTTTACTATGTGGTCTATGTAGTCATATGCCATGGGAGTGCAAATGGAGCTGTCTGGATGCAAAGCTCTTGGTGTGTCAGCTAACCCTCTTTTATCAGCAATCTCAAGACTGGAAGAAGCAGCTGTTCAAATAAAGCAACAAGCAAAGGTGACATTTGCAATTGCTATGTCGTCATGTCATTTTCAAAGCACTGGGTGTCTGTGTGCTCATGCAATGATGGTGTAGTTTTCAATTTTCTAGATCTGAACTTAATGCTTCCTATACACATGACCAACCCTGGGTTGTACACATTGAAATGATTATGTCAGTGGGGACAATTACAGGTTTGTCATATGTCCCATTTTGTAGCTTGGCTGAGTTGAGGTTCATGGGTGCTAAAGGGGCAGGATGCAGAAGCACAGCAACCTCAGGGCTCATTTTTACCCTCAGCACTACTGGGAAGGAGATTTATAAATGACCGCTTGCTGCAGGCTGAGCGGGCATTCCTGGATGATAAGGGGCTCACTGGGATCGGACAATCTTGGTACAAGCATCTGGTATGCACTTACATCATTCACATGTCATGTAAATGCAATTCCCCATATTTGCAGACAATTCAGTGCTTGGGAGGGTGAAATGAATGTGTGAGCATGGATCTGAGAATTGCTTTATGTGTAGAACAGAAAAGTGGGTCCAATTTTAAGCTAGAATCAACAACTGAACCAAAGGTTTGTTTCACTGTGGCAAATATATCTTCAGATCCTTTTGTCTATGTTGGTGGCAATTGTGGCAGGTGTATGGACCTGTGAGTAACAATAATTATGGAACTGCGCCATTTCCAGGCATTCAGAATGCCCTTGCACTAGCTCGGGCTGAAAGGAATGAGCATGATGATGAGGATGCAAAGAAGCAACAATGGGCAGCAGTGCAGCATGAGATATGGCGTGTTGCACGTGTGGTTGACCGTGCTGCCATTGTTTTGCATGGCTCACTAACATGACAACCATAACAACAAATCTGTTTGGAGGATTTGAATTCAGAAACTTGTGCAGGAAAAAAATTCCAGGGGGTTATTTGAACATGCTGCCATGGCAAGCATAAGAATTGGGTATCATTCTTCTTATTCATTTGATCTCTTCTGCATATGCAGTTGAAGCTTTCAAGTCATCATATGATGGAGTTTCTGGATTTGGTGGGTATGTTGTCACAAATCTCTTCCAAGTCCACCTAGTGTATGTTTTGTGAGATCTTTTCTCTCATTTCTGTTGCAAATTAGGTTTTGACATTGCCTTGAGAATCAAATCAGTTCAATTGTAATGGTAGACCCTAAACCTACTCAAATTTGAGTAGCTAAAATCCTTGATTAGTCAAATTTTTTTTCAATGAAACTAGTTACAATAATGATTTATGAAAAGATGAGGTAAAAGAATTGTATTAACTGAGAATGAACTTGTGTGGTTGTAGTAGTGTCGATGATTCTGATTTTGTTGATAACTGAGTTTTTTTTCACATTCCTCTTTGACTTATAGCCAAATTTGGCTAATTCCTCTTGTAGATGAGCATTAATTAAAAATTTGAATACTATGCTATTGTAGTTGGATTGGTACATTACTCTTTGACCTGGAGCCAAATTTGGCTAATTCCTCTTGTGGATGAGCATTAATTTAAAATTGGAATGCTATATTGCTATTCTAGTTGGAATGGTTAGTGGAAAAACCATTAGGTTTAATGAAAATATAGATTCACAGAAAACTTTGTTCCACAATCAGTGTTTATTAGGTGGTGAAATTTTAAAAGGGGCTGTGACTTGTTCAAAGGTCTTCTTTCCGAAAAATGGCCCAAAGTTATCATATTTAGAGTGTGCAAAAGTAGAAATTGTCATGTTTAGACCATAGGTTTTTTGCATGTTGCTAGTATATAGTGGGGTTTAATAAAAATTTCTAGGTTGTTCTCAGATTTGTAACCAAATTTGGCTAAGTCCTCTCGTGGATAATTGCCCACCCACCTACCTAATAAAATTGAAGAAAATTCTTGTCCATAGTACATATGGTATGAAAAAGCATGAAACCAATGATAAATTTTGGAATGAAAACATGATAATCTTACATCCTCTCAGAACAAATTTATGTGTGGTTTAAATGAGGATCTTTGAAGATCAAACAACCTTTTCACTCTAATTGTTTGAATTTTCAATAGAAGTTGTAGGGTAAACATGCCCCCCATTGAACATCACTTGGTATGCAAAAGACTAGTGTAAACTAGAGTTGGTGAATGGTTGCATGCACGTGAATCAATGTTCAAAAAGGTATTATGACCGAACAGTCAGTCTTGAGAAATTGTGTTTATTGTTTTAGGATATTCAAATGGAATATTATTTTTGTGTGTGGTTATGGGCATGGGAAAAAACTAGCCTTGCTAAAAATAAAATAGTCACCTTGATATTTATTTATGTTTAGTGATGGGAGAGAAATAACACATTTTCATGAATATAGTTGAAAATAAATTGGGTGAGAAATATTTTAGTCAAGTTTTGAACATTTGGCTATGGGTTTGTTTTGAGAAAGTTTAAAAGAATGAAAGCACACTAAGGTGATCTTTTTTGTGTTGTCAAATTGAATTGTTTTTTCAAGTGAATAATTTTGAACTTAAACCATGTGAAAAATGCAAAAAAAATTCATAATGTTTTTGCATATTATTGTAAAGCATAATCCAAAAAAATAATATGTAAAAAAAATTCTCTTTATATTATGGTGGCTTGGAGGATATTTGCATGAAAAAATATATGTTATAGCATATTTAAAAATGCAAATACATTAAAAAATAATTGAAATAATTTTTAATTTTCATGAAATTTATAGGAGTTATTTCACATGTCATTTCACATAATTTAACCAAATTTGTGAACCATTTAAAAAGTTTGATAATTTTCATGTCATAAATGATTTTTTTATGATCCATATCATAAGTATGTGGTAAATTGACATTTTCACAAACAATCACTTGCAAAAAAAATGTAACAAGTGTTTTGAGGTGGACCTATTTTTTAATTTTTCAAAAAAAATTTATTTGTATCATAATGAAATTAAATATTAAGGTAGTTTGAAATGATACAACGAGTTCTATTATATTGCATACATAGAAATATACCCATGATTCATTTCTTTTAAATTATTAGATTTATTTTTTAAAATAATATTAAATAAAATTATTTTTATGAAAATCAAAAATTTAAAATCAAAACATTAAAATTTAAACTCAAAATTAAATAGACTACATTTTGTGAAATTCAGACAATACATACATTTATGAATAAATGAAAAAGTGCCCCAAAGGGATCATTGTAATATGCTTTCACCCAAGAAAAAATGCAAATAATTTTTCCAAGGACATTGTTTGGTTTAAGAGTGAATTGGATTCATTTTCACAAAACAAAACCAACAAATCCAAAAAGATTGTTTGATTATGGGGGTTTGTTTGTCACATTATGAGGCATGCAATTTTATCATTTTCTTTCAAAGGCAAGACTCCACAATGAATAAGAATCAAATTCACATACCACACATTAGAATGTAACAACAAAACAAATGTCTGTCACATAAATTAGCAATAACACCATTGCTAAAAAAACTTGCAAAACATAAACACAAGAAACAAAACACTGATGCCTATTTCACCAAAAAAAAAAAACATCCTTCACTAGAGCCCTTTTGTTATTATGTTCACATTTTCCAGAACCACAAGCAACCCACCAAAAGTGAGGGTACTTTCAATTACTCCATCTATCATTCATTAGTACTTCATTCTCGGTTGGATTTAAAAACCCTTTTTTTCATGGAATATCTACGTGTTTAGCGTCTTTCCATGGGCAGCTTCCTATGGCTTTTCAGTACATTGCTGTCATCACCTTACGTCCTCTGCAAATAATGTAACAACAGCAAGCTAATGGAAAAAGAAGATGTCGTGTGCAACTGTGACACCAGCGAGCTGACGGAAAGATACCCTCACTAGGGTTTTTTTGCATTAGGCCGCTGTGATTACACATTCTGTGCCCCAACAGCATCTGTTCCTTAGACCTTCAGGTCAACCGCACCTGATCAGCTATCCCCCGTTTTCTACAGATGCAGGTCGCGCACACACGTATGCTGTTGGTGGGGTTGGGTATTCCAGCTGAAAGTAGGTATCTACCCGTCCCTGCAGTTAGGACGAGGCCCGATGCCTTGCAACTTACAAGTGCCATGAGATAGCCTCTCTACACCTAACTCACAATTTCCAAACCTGAGACAAAGTTGAGAGAAATATCTTCGAGGACGGCTCTTCCTTTGGACGCTTGAAGGACACGCCAGGAATCTACAAAATTTACAATCGACACATGAAACCTCGTGAGAAATTCTATACTCACCGGTAGTTGCTGAGTATAAATGAGGTGCAATGGATACCAGACTTCTCAAAGAGGTGCCGGACAGAGAATAGCAGATCTCTCAGTTATCGTCAGGTCGCAAGAGTGAAATTACTTCATCAAGGTACATGCATCAAAAAGAATATCACACCAGAGCAAGTTGCAGAAAGTGAGATAATAGTGAACTTTGAAGCTGGCGTTGAGAGCTCGAGCGAGCTTCATCCAAGACACGAGGTTTGTGGAGGTCGTGCAGATCCCGAAAGCGAGCAGGGCGAGGGACATTAATCCAGCTGAAAAACAATATGGGGCAAGAAGTTGAGCGGTAAATAGGCCATGCAATTGTCTCCTTGTTTATGTTGCGGCTCAATTGGTTTTTGAGAAAATCAATGAAATGGCATAAAAATTGATCTCAAGAATTAGGTTTTCAAAATTGCTCTAAAAACTTCAGGGACTCTTCAAGCGAAACTGCAGCCGAGAGCTTCTGCATTCGCGGGGCTGAATTTTAATTTTTATTAAAGAAACCACATCGAATGGATCTAGTTTCAGAACCGTTTCATCTTTTCAATGAAACGTGGTTTTCTGCAATTAGTCTGGATGTGTTGTTTTAGTCACGATCTATGATCCTGACTACTGTTCAATTTCAGGCAGTGGTGGTCCAAGGATACGGTGGCGGTGGTGACCGGCGCAAACAAGGGAATTGGCTTGGCGATTGTACGCCAGCTAGCCAAACAGGGCATTACGGTCGTACTTACCGCTCGCGATGCGAATCGTGCAGAACAAGCTATAGAAGCGTTGAAAAGCGAAGGGCTTGATGACCGAGTGGTTTTCCATGCTCTTGATGTTAGCCGCGAACAGTCCGCCCATGAACTTGCAGAGTGGCTGCGCCAGACTTACGGTGGGATTGACATTCTGGTAAACATATTATTCTAAAATTCTTCTCCTGTAACTTTCCAAACGCGCGAACATTGGTTGTGAGGATTATCGTCCTGTAAACTAACTGTATTAGTATATTGTAGGAAGTAGTACTAGTTAGGATCCAAACCAAGTAAAGCTCAGCTAGACTGAGAATTGTAAATTTTGAGAAATTTGGCATTTCAAGCCTGTTCAATTGTTTGTGAGAGTTGAACCAAGTCTAAATAATACCATGATTATACTAAAGAAACAAAGTGCACAAGTACTGTGCTAGAATCCTGTCTGAAAATAGCAGGTACAAATTGACTGTTAGTTCACTCAACATAACTAAAAAAAACCAAATTCAAACCACCAAATCCAGCAACCCCATTGCTCTGAAAAAAAGGCTTGGTGTTCATACAAAACCATTTTCTACTAAACATTGAAAAATATGACCCTTTTCTAGCAATTCCATTGGTACTCTAAAAATCTTATTACACATTTAACCATTAGGGTTAACTAAAATAATAAAATTAGACCGCCAAATCCAGCAATTTCAGTGGCCATAACATTCTTTCTGCACACGTACACACAAGCCTGTTCAATACCCTAAAAACCCTAAACACTTATGAACCTAATACTATAACCCCTGTCTGCGTACAGATAGGGTTAAAAATTGTAGATAATGCAGATCTATTGTACTGACAGGCTAATTAATTGAGCTTTGCGTTTGCTACTCCAGATGAATAATGCAGCAACATCGAGCAATGAGATGGGAGCCAACTTCGAAGATGCAATATCTATTATGAACACAAATTATTTCGGTGTGAAGAATGTGACCAAGGCTTTGCTCCCTCTTGCACGTAACACCCCTGGAGGTGCTCGGATTGTTGTTGTGTCATCTAGAGCTGGTGTACTCAAGGTAAACTTGTGTTTAGCCCTCGTGTATCCATGGTCTATAGCATTTCAGGATTCAAGCTTTTGTCCAAACTGAAAACTCCCTGAGGTATTCTTCAAAGCGTCCTTGAATTACACTATGTAGTTCTATGAAAGCAATACGTATATCTCTTCAACTATGTAATTCTATGGACGGAATGTGTATCTCTTGAACTATGTACTTCTATGAAAGGAATGTGTAGACAGTGATGATTTCTTCAATCCAAAATGCAATAAGGCTTAACTATTCTCGGCACAATCAAATGTGCATGCATCCGTTCAAGCTTGGGCGCCTACAAGTAGAAATCATGATTTTAAATTAAAATCATGCTCCCACCATTGATCACTACGGACCCCAAAAAATCAAAATCAATCCTGATTTGTACATTATTTTCAACGGACTTCGACACACTGCATTCATTGATCGTGTATTAACAAATTATAATTTGTTGTTGTGTGTGTGCTGAATCTATGAATTCAGAACTTGGGAAACAAGAATCAGGTTAAAACTGCATTGTCCGATCGGGAGCACATCACTGAAGACTTAGTGGACAGGTCTGTCGCTGCGTACTTGGCGGAAACGGAAAATGGAACATGGAAAGAAGAGGATTGGCCCGACATGAGGAAGGCGGGGTATGCATACCCGTATCGCAGCTACGCTGTCTCCAAGATGGCAGTCAATGCTTATGTGAGTGTTCTGCACAACAACACTAGACTTGCTGCTGCCGGGGGGAAATCAAAGCTCATCAATGTCTTCAGCTGCTGCCCTGGTCATGTGGACACAGACCTTAGCGGCCACCTCGGTCCCAGAACTGTTGATCAAGGTGCTGATACCCCAGTGTGGCTGGCACTGCAATCTCCCGAAGGAGGTTCTGGAAAATTCTGGGCAGATCGGACTGAAATCGAGTTTTAGGTATTCTCTCGCTCATTTAGTCTCCAGCCCAGTGTGGATTGTTCTTCGTGTTCCCTAGGCAGGTTCAGAACCAGAATTGTTGACCTACCTACCTACAGGATATGGTCTAAGCTGGAAGATTACGTTTTGTAATGGTCTGAGTGGGCAGATTATGCCAGATTAAGTAATGCCAACTACTTACTTAGCGGAATGGGCTCAGCCTGGCCCATTCCATGCTACATAATAGCAGAAAGAGTGGGTGTGAAAAGAGTAGTATTGAAGGTCAGCTCATGGCGATTGAATGGGCTCATTTTTGACAATATTGTCAATGCCCATCGAATTGAAAGGCAGCAGAAAGACCAACCAGAAAATTCTCATTCAAATGAAAGGAATGCCAGTTATTGGGGAAATCATGGATCATCTCTTTCTGCATCTCGTTCTTGCATTCCGGTGGTAGAATGGACGTTTCAACTTGTTTTTACTCAATTTTAGCTAGGTAGTTAGTTCTTATCTGGGTTCCAAAATAACCTTGCCATATTCAAGTGAAGATGTTATGTAGTTTGAAACTATTCAATGTTCATTTTTGGCATTGTTTGAAGTTGTGTGTGGGGTATAGGAAACCTCTAGTATTTATTTGTGTATTACAGTAATTAGATTGTGGGAACTTTTTTTTTGTAATGAGCCATTTTGGCTGCCCATCACCAAAAAATTATTGATACTTGTTAGGCTCCCAAAAATGGTTTTCACACTTTAGGTAGAGATGTGGGGGGTCTCCCCTTTGGATTAGCTCTATAGAAAAGATAACCACTTTGGGCAAAGCATATGGGACAAACGTATGGTGCTTTTGGGAAGATCTTGAGGAACACATTGGGAACTTGATAGGAACCCCTTGGGCACTTGATGAGAACACAATGTAAACACATTGGGAACAGAAAAAAACCAAAAAACCCAATACACCACCATCTGCCCCAAGAAGAAAAAAACTAGGCCTCTTGGGTGCATGTCACATTGCCTCATTGGCTGAGCATAATTTCTATTCCTACATAGTTCGTCAGCATTTTCAACCTAGGCTAGAATGGCAGGGACATACAAATCGAGGGGCTTATTAATAAGATTGAATTGTTACTTACAAAGGAAATGTTAAGGTTGGAATTCTCATTTTCAATTATGATTGCATGAGTACACCAACGTCAAAAGCTTCAAGGTTTGTTCAACAAGATGCCATCTCCAGATGTGATCACTTGGTCTGCCATGATTTTGGGACATGTGCAATGTGGCCAAGGGCAGAAGCACTGGAACTATTTCAACAAATGCCGAAAGACTTGGTGTGTGGCCAGACTCTGTGAAGGGATCCACTATGTTTGCATCATTGCTTGCAATTGTTGTTTTCTTTGCTTTTTGTTCAAACTTCTTTGAGGGTGGAGTTGGAGCTTTTAGAGCCTTTGCCTTCTTGGGTTTCTTTCAGCTTCTTCAACTTGAAGAATTCTACGCATGAAAGGGACAATGTTTCCCAATATAGATTATAGAAAATTAACTAGTATCAATACATCAATGCAAAGCCTCTTAATTCCTAATCACCGCTTCTTAACTTGAGAGTTGTTGCTTCCTAATTTAAATTGCCACTTCCTAACTTAAGTTGTTATCTTTCCTATGTAAGTTTCACCATTTTCTAATTACGATTCAACTAACACAAGCGATGCTAAACTACTAAACTAGAAGTTGTTGTTTAACTATAACTTACAACTAGTATACTATTTGAGGTCTGTAGATATCCTACACCTTCCCTCAAACCGAAGATCAAGGTTTTGAGCATGCTACAACTATTGATTCTGAAATTATTCCAATTGCTTGATGTAAACCTTCAAATTTCATTCTTCTTAATGGTTTGGTAAAAATGTTTACTGTTGTTGATTAGTTGCAATGTGTACAATGTCAATTTCTTCTAACATTTTTTTTTCCCATACAAAATGATAGTGACATTCTATGTGTTTGGTCCTAGCATGAAAGACCAGATTTCTAGCCATTTCGATACTACTAATATTGTCACAAAAAAGTGTTGTCGGTCCTACTTTTTCATGTTGTAGCTCACTTAGGAGTTTTCATAGCCAAATGACCTCTTTAGTTCCTTCCATTAAAGCTCGATATTTTGGTTTGACTGAAGACCACCATAGATTGTGTCTTCCCACACCATGATATTAGTGAATTTCCAATTTTGAGAATAAAGCCATGTGTGGACTTTCGTTGTTCTATGTCACATGCCCAATCAACATCCACAAAAGCTTCTAGTTTTATGTTTCCTCCCTTCTTGTAGAAGATTCCATAATCTATGGTACCCTTCAAATATTTGAAAATTTGTTTAACTACATTAAGATGAGGTAGTTGAAGGTCGACTAAGAAGCGATTGACTATAGAGACACAAAAAGTAATATTTGGTTTGGTGTGTACCAAGTAAATTAGCTTACCTACCATCTTCATGTAGATGGTGGGATCAACTTTCTGATCATTCATATTTGTTTCAAGTCAAGTGCCTTCTACCATCAACACTTTAGTTGGATTACAATTTGCTATTCCAAATGTTTGAAACATGTTTTCTACATATGGTTTTTAGGACAAAAACATTCTCTTTTTAATGAAATAAAGGTTGATGCCTAGATAACATCCAAGCTGCCCCAAGTTTGTCATCTTGAATCATTTTGCCAATTGTTCTTTAAACCAATCAATCTTTTCTTCAAAGTTTCCAATGATGATTAGGTCATTGACATAAAACATGATAATTAAGAAAATTCCATCTTGATGCTAGTAGTACAAGTTGGAATCTACTCCACTTTTAGTCATTTTTAAATGTTTGAAGAAATTATCAATTTTCTCATACCAAGCTCAAAGAGCTTGACAAAGCCCATACAATGTTTTGTTGAATTTGCAAACCAAGTGTTCATTACTAAACTTCTCAAATCCTTCCGGTTACTTCATCTAGACCTCTTCCTTGAGGTCACCATCCAAGAAAGATGTCTTGATATTCATTTGTGACATTTTCCAACCACAGTGGGTGGCTAGAGCTATCATAGTCCTAATTGTGTTCCACTTGATCATAGGTGCAAAAGTTTCTTGAAAATTGAAGCCTTCCTTCCGTTCATTCCTTCTAGCTATTAATCTAGCCTTGTATTTTGAGGGTTGCCCATGGAATCATTTTTCACCTTATAGACCCACCTAGTTGTTATTAACCTCTTTCCTAAGGGTAGTTCGATTAATCTCCATGTTTGATTATGTGAGATGGAATCCATTTTTTCATTCTTTGCCATCTACCATTTTTTGTTTGTGGTTGTTTTTGAAAATGAAATTGGTTCCCAAACATGATCCTAGTCCACAATTTCGAAGTTATCAAAGCGCCTATGCCTTGCAGTTGTTCTTATTAGTATTTGTTATAATGCATCAGGGCTCCTAGGTTGTCGGCCAGTAAGATGTTGATTGTTGGATCCATTTACCAACTTGATTCTTTCTAAAAAAAGATCATGGTTTGAAGGAGATTTGTTCCTTGCAACCTCATGATGGTCTTTAATGCATAGATTTCATGATGATAATGGTGACATGCCTAGATCATGTCGTGAATTGTTTATTGGCCATGTTAGTGACTAAGTTCCTTGGTTGGAATGTTTGGTTTTGAAGACAAAACACATGCAGGTAGTTGAAAAATGTTGTTGAATCCTAGTCCAATGCATGTCTCATCAAATATCACATTACAACTAAGAATCACCTTGCTAGTTCTTGGATTAAACAACTTGTAGGCTTTTGTATGAATGTTGTAACCCACAAACTAGCAAAGCTTTGACTTTGAATCAAGCTTCTTCTTGTTGGTTTTCAAAATCAAGGCATGAGCAACACATCCAAAAATCCTCAAATGTTTTAGCTTTGGTATTTTTTTAAAAATAATTCTTTCAGTGTCCAACCTCGATTAGCCCGTGACAATGATCATTTCACAACGTAGTTTGCATATTTATTACTTCTTTCCACGAGCTCTTAGGTAATCCACTTTCCAACAGTATGTTTTTGGCCCTTTCAAATATGGTCTAGTTTTTCCTTTCAAAGACCCCATTTTACTAGGGGTGTATGTGCTTGATTAAACTGCCTTTTGATTCCACATTCTTCACAATACCTAGTAAAGGCACTACTAATGTATTCCCCATTGTTATTTAATCTAAGGATTTTGATCACTTTTCCTATCTACTTTTCAACCTCATTTTCGAAAGCTTTGAATGCAAACAAGGTGTCAAATTATTTTTTTAGAAATACCACCCATGTTTTACTACTGAAATCATTAGTAAAGGTGACAAAGTACCTTGATCCAGATAGTGATGGAATGGAGAAAGGACCACATAGATCCATGTGCATCAAGTCCAAGACATTTTCAGCTCTTAATTTAGACTTTTGCATAATTGCCTTTTGTGATTGTTTACCAATCATGCATCCTATGTAAAATCCTATTGCCTTCATCAATCTTGGTATACCAACTACTCATTGTGTAGAGTGCTTGGTAGTGAAGATGAACCATCCTTCGGTGCCAAAACATGGTTTGATGATGGTTGGCATCACTTGTTTCCAAGTGTGCATGTGTTACAAATGTTTTTAGAGTTTGGACAAATGTCTTTATAGATTGAGTCTTTAGCCTATAAAGCCTATTTTTCGAATCCCTAACACCTTTTGCAACCACGACATTTGGATTTTCATTTTGTATGACTAGGCATTTGTCAAAGTCAAACATTACTATGTTTCTTCTATCTGCAATCATTCCTACTAACAACAAGTTTTTCTTGAGATCTAGGACGTAAAGCACATCAGTGATAGTTTTTATTTTTCCAAAAGTGGAAGAAAGCTGAATGTTGCATTTTCCATATACACCATGAATCTGGCCCAACAAACTTTATGTTTTGGACTTTCATAGAATTTTCTACACCTTTAAAATTAAACTAGTCTTTTCACACATGTTTTGTGACACTTGAATCAAAATATCAGTAAAAGTCTATTAAACTCTTGTTATTCTCTAGTTCTAGAATAAGCATTATCACTTCAAAGACATCCACACTATTTTTTAATTCATCCTCCATCATATTAGTTGTTGGATCAGCTTCAATTACTTCCTCCTTTCCTTTGATTTGATCACTTGTTGGCTTGTTTCTAGAGCTAGAAACCTTGTTGGTCTTTGTTGACTTCTTTGGCTCTAAGTGCTTTCCCAATGATCAAGCTTGCCACAATTGTAGCAATTTTTTGAGCGTTTGAAATTTGTGCCTTTGTCGATCTTCTTTTTTTTCAAAAGATTTTTGAACTTCAGCAACAATGTTTCTTTGGTTGTGGTCTAATCACCACAAAGTTCTTTTCTTTGTGCCTCTTATAGGAGTTTGGACATCAGCTGATCAAAGCTTGGTAGTGTTTCTTGAGCTGAAACTCCTTGCACAAAGTTCTTGTAAAAATCGAACAAGGTGTTTAGGACTATCAACACCACATCTTCAACTCTGATCACATCTCCTACACCTGTAATTTGAACTAGAAGCTCTTTGATAGTAAATAAGAAATCAGACATGCTAGAATCATCTTGCATGCTCAACTTATAAAACTTTTTTTTCAACATGAATCAACATGCAGTTTCGTAAAGATTTTTCACTGTGTTCCAAACCGTAGTAGGTCTATCCAAATGAGAGATATGAAGAATAACCTCATCTTTCACCAACAAATTGATGATTACCAACACGTTAAGTCATTGTTGTGATGTGGTTGGTGCATTTTGTTCCACAATTGTTCTTGTAGAATCTAGCAAGACAAGATGCCAAAGCATCTCCTACATCAAAATGTTCTTCATTCTAAACTTTTAGGCTCTAAAATTAACAGCTCCTGATAACTTGTATTGATTTAAAATCACGTTATCACCACTTGAACTCCCCATTCAAACAACTTGAATGATTGAGTTTTTTAATTTTGCTGGACTTTTAGGATTTTGACTATGTTCAGACTTAAAACCAAAATCCCTAACGCTCTAACTATGTTCAAACTCAATGTTTTCCAATCCAATATTGATTTCCAATCATCCAGACATTGGGCTAAATGTTTCTAAATATGTACATCACTCTCTCTATTGGAGCACACAATTTCAATTAGTGTAGCACTCTGAAGAGGATCACTCTAATATCGTGAAAAATTCTATGCATGAAAGGGAGAATGTTTCACAATATAGATTACAAAAAATAACTAGTATTAATACATCCATGCAAAGTCTCCTAATTTCTAATCACTGCTTCCTAACGTGAGAGCTACCACTTCCTAACTTAAGCTATTGTCTTTCCTACATAAGTTCATAATTTTCTAATTATGGTCCAATTAATACAAGCAATGCTAAACTACTAAACTAGAAGTTGTTGTTTAACTATAATTTACAACTAGTATACTATTTGAAGTCTACAAATATCCTACACAACTCCTCTTTTGTGTACATATTCTTTCATTCAATTATGCGAATCTCCTTGGAAAACAACTCTCTCAAATATGTAGCAACTACAAGCACCTTCCACAATCATTATTTCTTTGAGCTATTGTTTGTCATGTAATAAAGATTCTACAACAATTGACTCATCACCTTCTCTTCCTTCTTCTCTCAATATTCTTGTTGCTATGTTCTTTCTTGATTCACCAACCTTTGATTTACACGGGGAGGAGGAGGAGGAAGAGGAGCACATCTACACAAGATGACCCCAAGACCCCCACAGTTATGAAAAAAAACAAAAAAATTGAACCACTCTAAGTTTTATTTACACGGGGAGGAGGAGGAAGAGGAGCACATCTACACAAGATGACCCCAAGACCCCCACAATTATGAAAAAAAACAAAAAAATTGAACCACTCTAAGTTTTATTTCATGCGTTTACACTTCATCCATATACATGGATGGACATCCATGAAATATCATTTATGAATTTTAATGGATGAACTTTCATGATCCAAACTTAATTTGTGGATGAAATGTGATGAATGAATGGATGAACGATTTCATGATATTTCAAGATCAAATAAAGCTATCCAAAAAGATATCATTTGGAATTTTATTTTGTGCATGCAACACATAGTTCATACATATGAACTAAACTATATACAAACTATGCAAAAGTTAAAGGGCTGGCCCATATATTACAAATCCCTCAAAATTGTCTCAAGCTCTTCTCCATGCCAAACAACCTTAAATTGATGTAAATTATAGTGCAATTATAATTTTGTTTCCCATGTTTGTGGCTAGGTTAGGGGGGCCCATGGATGTGAACCCTAGGGGCACATTGGGCAATAATAGTTAAGTAGACACTGAAATACAAACCTTTTGTGGGTTCTGCCCAGTGGGAAGAGACTTTGCATTTGTGTAGGATTTGGGGATACAATCTTGGCTTGAAATGGGGACCACTTTGTCAGTGACATCTGGAGACCTACTTGTATTATTTTAGTTTTTTAGTGAATATTATCAAATTTAATTTTCCTACAGATTACATAGTCAAGTTACATGGTGTTATCAGCTGTCACGACTAATTGAACTTTGAACTTGCTAACTTGCCATAAAGGGCAGAACCATTCTGCAATGAGCCACTTGTTTCAGCAATACCTTATTATACCTAGTATGGGTGTATATTCACCTCATCTATTCATTAATTCATGGGTGTGCCTACATTTTTTTGTCTGTATTACCACCACTTTGGCTACATTACAGAATTGGAAAAAGAATCACTGCACAACATGTTTCCAAACTTTATGCTTTTCTTAAGTAAGGTAGTTTGCTTTGTTTTGTCTTGTTGAAAAAAAATTAATGTGCCTTAAACACAACCGCCTTGGGCGGACTTGATGTGCAAAGGAGTGATGGGAGGCTGCATCGAAGACATCAGGTTGATGAGTTAGCAAATCCTTTGCCCATTGAGGCAAGAGCCACAGGGAAACAATGCACATAGGATCAAATTGGAGGCTGAATGTTTGGCAGCTACAGAAATCATGATGAGAATCAGAAATACCAAGCAAGCCACTAAATGTACATATGCTTGATAATTCCACATGAAACTCAGAGTTTGCACTTAAAAGTATGTCTGATAATCCTAAGAGAAACTCAGAGAGGTAACCACTCAATCCACATATGCGTGAAACTTCTAGATGAATATCAGACAGTTTTGATCTCTTCAGGGTTTAGCTAACAAAAGCAATGTACCCCAAGGTTTTGTAATTGAGTGGCCAAAACTGGCAATGCATCTAGCAGCAGTCCTCTTGGTCCACACACAAGACGCAGCAGGTGCAATGCAACTGTAGTTTTTCATGCAAATCAGAAGCATCTTATTGTCAAGGTATATACTCACTTCATTACTCTTCTTCCCCTTTTCTACTACTACACTTTCTGTCATTCAATCCCAAAACTGTCAAACTGGACAATACCCAACATACTTCCTCTGTATACACTTTACCACCTGCACTGCACTGTCTACCATCAAAACATTAAGGGTCTTGCTTGCAAGGAGGAGGTTGTACCAAAACCAGGACTTTTTTGGATAGACTGCATGATAGCATCTTCGAGGCTCTGTCAACATTGGTATTTCATTTTCAGATGAAGAATCTGATTCGTTCTCATCCTCCTCAGTCTGTAGGTGAACTGGAAACATGTTCAAGATCCTGGGTGAATTGGAACTCCATTCAGGAAGCACTGTTTGTTGCACATGAAATTACCCCTCCTGCTTTAAAATTGGGACATCCTGGTACATAGACAGTTTATTTGCACATGGACAATTTTTAAATATTTTCAGAGCTACAGTCCAATTACTTAAGTGCAGCAAAAGTCTTCTGTAGCTATGTTTACCTCTACAGCAAGCCCCATCTGCAACAAACCACTCCAAACATGCTGCATCATCTCTGTGACACAGCTTGATTCTGCATTCTTTGCTGAAGGTGCAACTTTCGTCTCCCGTTCCTCAACCCCTTCAGCAATGGGTAATACTTCACTGACTGAATGGCCTTTGGATTTTCCAGCTTTCTGTTTTGCAGTTAGCCCCTTCTACATCCCTCTGAGCAAAACCACTCTCCCCAGGAGGTCTTTACTAGCCTCCTCCTTAATATGAACTTCTTCCAGCAAGGTATTTATTTTTGCAGAGGCACGCATGTGGGTGGGCCCTACCCCCATCTCAAGACTTTTGTCCTAGTGGTTATCACTCTCACCACATCCCTGGCTGAATAGTTCAAAAAAGACCCAATCTTCAGAGCCTGACTCACCCAGATCTCCATATGCAGGGGCCACTGGGCCACTTTTACCCCAGCTCTTGTCCTCTGCTGGTGCTGGCGTCAACAGTGAGCCCTGAGAAGTTTCAACCTTAGGTTATTTGTCAAACTTCAATATGTCAATGTTGTTCAACTTGCCTCACAATAAAATATGAATGCAGTCCAGGAGCACTCTCCCTAGATAGTAAAAACACAATCGACCTACCACTATGCAGTGTCAACAGGTGATTGGATTACTTCTGCATGCATGTAGTAACCACATAAAGGTCAAATTGGACCAGATAAAAATTCTTGTGCTGCCTTCATCAAGTTGAAAACCATAACACATCCTTCTCTTGCCAAAGATGCAACCTACAAAATTCACAGGACAAATGATCCTGTGGATTAGCACCAACTTTTCTTGGAAAAATAACAGAAAGCTACAAATGGTGCATCAAAGTGTGGGATACCTGCTCTACAAGCATAGTATGCAGACATTGAGACTGCTCTTCTGACAGCCCTTTCTTTGAAGCAACATGAAGCTTTGGGGGCCTCTCTGGGTATCCTGGTAAACACCTGCAGTCACCACAAAAAAGTGTTTGAAAGCCTTAAAACCATACCTGTAAACATCTGACTCGCCTACTCCAAAGGAGCCAAGGCAAAATCTCTAAAACTTATATCAACAAGTCAAAAAGAATAAATATACGCATCAGCCATCCTGTGATCAGGTTTCCAAGCTCTTTGAAGTTCTCCACTGCACGATCAGCTCTAGAAAACCATGGATGAAGATAAAATTTCAGTGTTTTTGAACCCCAAAACACTTGGCATCCACAGTGGACAAGAGATTGCAGCTACATACCTGACAACAAGCTCTGCCAAGATTATTTCTTCAATGCCACTGTCATCCACAGAAAGAGATCTACACAGCAGCAGGAAATGGCAGAAGTTTTCTTCTTTATCTTCCAGGTTTAGGAGGTTTTCTGAGGAATCTAGCAAGTAGTTGCAATGGAAAAAATTCTTCGTCTCTGGGGGGACCCTAAACTACCTTAAATCAGAATGATGCTTTATCAGAAAGATAGTGAAGACAAATCACTCAAAACCTAATTTCCAGTACACAAGTGGGTCCTTAGACCTTAACTCACATGCTCAACCTGCAAGCCTGGATCCAGTGATTATTGATGGTTCACATTTTGTTCAGCACACAATATACCACAAAGTCTACAACTTCAGAGTCTACAGCAATTTCACTTCCCAAAGCAGGCTACCTCAACTTGGGACCCTTTGTGCACATTCCAAGACTTTGATCAGAACTATAGGCTACTGAATCTCAGAAATGGATGAGGCACAAGACAGTGTGAATTGTCCAGTGTTCTCAACCAGAATTTCTGCTCTTGCTCTCTCTGTAACAGCACCCTGATTTTTTTCAACTGATGTGGATAGAGAATTCAGCAACAGGATGCTCCTATATGAGGTTAAAATCATCTTGAACAATAGCAGACCAGGCTGTCAGTTTTGTGAACCAAATAAGGGATTGAAAACTGTTCACAAAATCCGTACAGCTAATCATCTCACCAGAACCTCAGCTTGCAAAAACAATTCCAAACACCCAGATACCATATCAAACCCTAGAGCACATGCAGGTGGTCCTTCTGCAAGAAATGCCACTTATAGGGCTGTAATCTCTTTGAAGAGCTGGTCAGAGGATTTGCAGAAATCGGAAGCTTGTTCTTTTAGACTCTGACAAGACTTACGCTTTCCTACTCTTTTCTGCCAGTTTCCCTCACTGCCTGCCATGGCAGTTGATTCTGAAGCTCCTTCACATTGAAACAAAGGAAGATCCAGACCCACCACCATCTCATATTCAAAAATTGCACGCTATTACTCTTGCATCTTTGGCATTTGTGCCAGTGACAAATACAAAGTCCAATTCCAGGCAAGCATATCCAATAATCTGTGCAGAACAGATTTACTCAGTGGGATGACAGAGAATCAGCCCCACGCACAATAAAGAGGTTTTCTTTTCTCACAATTTGGGCTTTGAAGAAGTCAAGGAGCTTCGTTGCAAATCCGTGGGCGGAAAAAGATAAAGCTAACTTACGGGGGAGAAATGCCGGAGAAACGCTTCTTTCCTAAACATTTTTTTGGTGAGAGAAGAAAGAGGCGACGACGGAACGCGACTGGATCCAAGGACCCAACACCAACCCCTTCTTCGAGAAACGCAAGACGCGCGTATTGGGGGAAGCCGATGTACGAGCAAATGAGTCGAGCAACAACAAAATTTGCGCGCAAAAGAGAGAAACGCACAAAACGCAACGCAAGCACCATCCGAGCTGTGAGCGTCGCCATCGCTCGAAGAGCTGCCGCGTCTTCCCCGCCCCGCCACCTCCGGTCACATTCTAGTACCGTCTGTCTCATTTCATTTTAGAGCAATTCCGTGCGGAATTGTCAAGTTGAGGACTATTAGACCCTATACCTGTTTCCCCTAAACCAGTTCCAAAATATCGACACTGACAGTAATAAAAAAACTGTGAATTTGTAGGTAAGGGTAAAAGGGTTGTTGTTACTTGGTAATGGTGAACAAATATTTGTGAATTTGTCGGTAAAGGGTAAACAGGTTATTGTTACCTGGTAGGTGTGAATGAAAAGTTGTGACTTTGTCGGTAAGGGTAAACAGGTTATTGTTACCTGGTAGGTGTGAATGAAAAGTTGTGACTTTGTCGGTAAG
>Ga0116227_10000316_pt1 | contig 90522 bp, 64 predicted proteins | sample S1TSphgellanicum_FD_89693 | JGI IMG/M metagenome (GOLD analysis project Ga0116227, IMG submission 89693) | Host-associated microbial communities from peat moss isolated from Minnesota, USA - S1T2_Fb - Sphagnum magellanicum MG | ecosystem: Host-associated > Plants > Peat moss > Unclassified... | reverse complement strand
TTTTTCCTTTCAGCAACTCCATTCTGCTATGGGGAATAACTACATGAGTATTTCCTTTGAATTCCATGCTCCTTCAAGTACTCACTGAATTCATTTGAAAAATACTCTCCCCCTCCATTGGACCTTAGGCACTTGATGTTCACACCCTTCTCCTTCTCCACCATTGCTTTGAAATTCAAAAAATGTTGAAACACTTCACCTTTGTGTTTCATGAAATAGACCCACACCTTCCTTGTGTGGTCATTAATGAAACTCATGTAATACTTGCATCTTCCAATGGATTCTGTCTTCATGGTCCACATATCTGAGTGGATCATTTCCAAAGGTTTGGAACTTACATGAATTGTTTGAGTTGGGAATGGATGCCTAGCTTGCTTCCCCAATTGGCATGCTTCACAAACTTCTAACATCACCTCTTCTGTTCCAAATTTGGGAAGACCTCCAACAAGATTTTGTTTCTCCATCAACTTAAGACATTGGAAATTAACATGACCAACCCACTTATGCCAAATTCCACTGTTTCCAGCTCCTTTTCCATGTGTGAATAACACATGTAAACCTTGTTCCACCATTTGGCCTACGGAGACCAAATTTTTTGTTATGGTTGGAACATGAAATACATCTTTCAAGTACTTTGTTTGCCCATCACGCATGGATAATGGCACCTTGCCAATTTGTGTGATGGGATGTGTAGTGTCATCACCAGTTTTCACAAACCTTGGTGTTTTCAAATCCATTGTGTTTCTAAACCATCCTTCATGATTAGTCATGTGGTTTGAAGCTCCAGAATCCACATACCAGACATTATTATCTGATACACCTCTTATCATTGAATTTACCTTGTGCTACATCACAAACAGTTACTCATCACCTTGATTACTAGTTGATGCATATTTCCCTTGTTGCAACTTTCCATTTCGTGCATCATGTTCCCTTTGATAATAGTTCTTTGCCATGTGCCCAGGTTTTCCGTATTAGTAGCAATTTGAGTCATTATTTGGTTGTTGAGCTTGATGATTTCCACCACGACCTTCACAACTTCTTCAACTTCCTCTTCCTCTAAAATTTCCTCGTCCACCTCCATGAACTTGACCTTTATGTTGATGATGTCCACCATGCGAGCTTCGTGTCGACCTCGAAATGAAGTTTTACCACCTCTACCTTTACCTATATTAGTATTTGAATAGAAAACATTTTCTTGTGATCCTCCATTGGATGAAGTACCAATAATTTTCATCTCTTCACTTATAAGTAGTGTTATTAAGTCTTGGAAATCGGGAAATGTTTCTCAAACTACAATTGAAGTACAAAATTGGCTATAGTCTTTTCCAAGTCCATTCAAGGATATGCCATGACAATGGGAACATGGTTTGCTGGGATTAGGGTTGGAAGTTGTGGCATGTGGTGGATTGGGACAATCTTTCTTGTGAGGCCCACCACACATCCAACACTTGTCTTTTCCACCTTGTTCTATTGAATAAGATGTGGAACCACCACCTAAATCTAGTTTGGCTCCCTTGGCCTTCGGTGGTGTAGCCTTGGTGGGCTGATTTCGTGATTATTGACTTGATGGTGTTGGAAAATTCCTTGGGTTTTCCACATTGAACCCTAAAGTGACCACCTATTCCTCCACCATGTTCATTTCAATTCTTTCCGACAATTGAAACACATTGGCCAAAATGGGTTGGATAAGTTGTAATAAAATAACATCTAGCACCTAATGCCTAGGCACTTTGTCTAAGATCCCATACCAAAATTGAATTGTTTAGACTTCTATGACACCTTGTGTCCCCATGATCAACCTATGCATATTTGCATAAACTTCTCACAAGCTCTCATGGGGTTTATGTTGGAAATTTTGCAAATTTTGCAATTCTTTAGTCTTGACCCCTTAATAATTCCGTTGCAACTCACGAAAAATTTCCACGATTGGGTTAAATGCAAGCAATGGACCTTACGTACTAGTGGATACCCCTAGACCACCATCCCAATAATTCCACCATTTCCACTGGTTCCACCACTTTTGGTGGCTCCACTACTAGTGGTATTTCCACTTCCATTTGTCGAATTAATGCTAGGAGTTTATGTTGCACCACTTTGGGCCACAATTCCACTAGTGATAAAAACATAATTGGGAGACCAATATGGCCACCGATTCTCAATCTGAATATCATGGGCATGCCTATTCACAATAATCATCCATAGGTGGCATTTTCAAATGTTGAAACAAACCTTTCCATGCCATGAAGGGTGTGAACAGTTGGGGATTACACATTTGCTACAAATCACATTAGTTGTCAAACTTTTAGATGAAATCATCCAGCTCAATGGTGTCAATCGCCTTTGAATATCAACGAAGCCTTTTGGTGGCTCCATACATCTTTTCCATGTCCCACAACATTGGCGAGGTGATAAAGCTTGGAAAAAAATTGTTTCAAAATTTAAAGAATCTCCCCAAGATGATAATGCAAGTGGTGTAGGTGGTTTGAACTACACCCTTCACTTGGTGAAACCATTAGTAATAATGTCCTTGTCCCATGAATATTGTATCACCTTTGTGATGAACCCTAAACCCTAACTTGGGTATCCCCTTTAAAATCCAATCATAAAAAGATGATACAATTGTGATGGCGCAAACGAAATCTACAAGGATGTTTGAACATGTTATGACTTAACCAAACCCCCAAACTATAAACCTCATAACATGAACCCAAGGATGTTGCACCTTTATGGTTAGGGCACCTACACCCACAAAAACATTTCACATGGCCAACAAACTAGGGGACATTGTGAACACAACAAGGTGGTTTACTAGTCATCAACCTAGTCTCACCACAATAACAAGCAATGGGACATCCTAGTGACCAAATCCAAACATATCCACAAATACACCTCCCAATATAACCTAAACCTTGACTAAAATTTAATTAACATGTTTGGGGAAACCATGAGTCAACTAGGACCTATTTAGTGATCAAGATTGGTTGGTAGCCTTGTCCCATGCCCGACCATTAACCATGCCAATCATAACCCTTAGACTCACTTCGACAATAATGGCACGCGTGGGAAGGCACATAGCCTTTCACTTGAAGTTTCATATTGAATAGTAAACATAGATGACTAAGAGGTCAACCTAAAAACATGGGCTCACCTTTAGGTTGTAATCGAATGGCACACACCTTGGTAATTCCTTAACCCCTTGAAAGCATATGACAACCCAACCAACATGCTAATAGACAATAAGCACAACCCAACAAACACAAGTGGAGATGCACAACTCATGTAATACAAATCTCCACTTTTATGATTCCCACATAGAAATCACGATAGGAATTCAAATCCTCCACATTTACTGATGGCATGATATTCCACCACCTGTAAGGTACAAAAAATATAATTCACTAGCATAATGTTGAAATGCCAAATGTTTGGTACGAAAAAATTGATCACACACCACCTTGTGCTTGGAATAAGCTTCTAAAAATGTTTGTCTCCACTTGAGCTAAAAACTCTAATGTTGGAAGTGCTTTTCATTAAGAGTTAATTGCCATTGAAATTTCCTAATTCTGCTTTCATATGGTTGAGAATTGAATTCCCAAAGTTGAATGGCAAATAATTCCATGAAAATGTCAAATCAACCTTTGGCCTCCAAAACTTTTTGTCTCCAAAACTTTTGAAATTTCATACCCATGAAAGTTTCTTCTTTTTAAAAATTCAATGGTGCAAATGGTTCGCCAATCTGATTTTATATGCGAAAGATATGAATTTCCAAATGAATTTAAAATGAAAATAAAAATGAATTTGAAAATGAAATTTTTTTCCAGTCTAAAGGGTCAAATCATCTTATCTATGTTCATAGATGGGTTGTTCACTAACTAGCCTACCCACACAATAATTAACCCCTGTTCGCCCACTAGTTACCTTTGGTTGGATGGATGAAAAAAATCATCCAAATTGTGGATGAAAAATCTTCCACATGTATGAAAACCAAAAATAAAAATAATGATGTGGCAAGTTCAGATTAGTGTCGAACTATTCGTGAAGCTTCCAAACTTTTGAAAATTTTGAACTTTTATGTTCGAAAAAATGAAAGAAACAAAAAGGTTTGGGAGTGGTATAGATTGGACCACATCAACCCCCTAATCTCAAGGATATCACAAACTTTGCGAACTTAGTAGGTTCAGGGGAGGTTTATGTAAGCTTGGAGCTCATGACAATGGCGTCATGGAGCTCCACACTCCTATTGCCATCACCACCCCCAACTTTTTTTTTTCTTCCTCTCCTCCTCCTCCTTCTCCTTCCTTTTTATTTATCTTCTTTTTTACTACAACTGTCACCGCCCATTCTCCTGTTCTTTTTTTTGTTGTTCCTATAAGGTACCAAAATAGAGGGGAAAAAAAAAGATGGGGAATGAGGGGAGCTTTGCGGAGCTTCTTTAGCTCGAAAAACATACCAAGATTTGCAAATGAACAATATTTGTAGCCCGAGCAAGATTCATACAAAACCAACTTGCAATAATAGAAACTACACACAACCACCCATCACTTGCTACTAATCAAATTTTGTGTTTAACACACACACAACTAAAAACCAAAAACTCAATGCTATAGAACTTTAGCTTAGTTGTAGCACACAAACAACTAGCTAGATTTTTGGTGATTCAAAAATTGACTCACATGCAACAACACAAGAACCCAAGCCTAGAACATAAAAAACTAAAACACTTACATAACAAAGAAAATTGCAATGCATAAACTATGATTTGGAGTCTCAAATCACCAAAATTGATTTGAGGTCACACAAGATGGGATTATATCCCATGAAAAATATCTCAAACATTGTTCACACCTGAATTGGTTCGAGATCAACTAATAACTTAACCAATTCAAATTATCCTTAATTAACTAGGACCTAACTGAGTAACTAAACTAACACATATAACAAATATGGGAGTCAACACAAGAAGCCTTTTACTTTTTATTGTAGCTACAATTATATTGAAAAATACATTAAACTATTACACACCTTATCCACAATTTGGCAATCCAGTCAAGGTGGGTATTTCCACCAACATATCAAGATTTTATATAGACAAACCTTAACTAAGCTAAAAAAACCAAGCTATTGCAATCATCATAGTTTCATACTTTACATGAATCTTTAAATACTACTATCTAATTTTGTTAGAACTTCAAACACATAAGGCTAAAAAAAATTTATGTTAGAGCTATCCATTCTTCTTTCACAACTTTCTACTTTACAAGGATTTGAACATGAAAGAGATGGCATAACTACTAGTCGTTGTCCAAAAAGATGACACAATCAGGTTTGAAGAAACATTGGTGGTGGGTGCTGATGTGAACACAACCTTGCAAAACATCAATGAACAAAGCTCTAAACCAAACCATTTGAGAGTGACAATAGGGCCTAGTAGTATTATCCTGAACAATCCATTGATTAAATAAGTTGAGAAGATGGGAAAAATCACCAACCATGAGGTCCATATAAAGAAGCTTTTGTTGTTCTTTGTAGTTACATTATACACTTTTATGCACCAAATCTTTGAAATGAAAATTCTACAACAATGTAGCCAAGTTTCGAAGTTGTTATTCAAGTACTAGTTGAGGCCAACTATGGGATCCACCCACAACCTCCATACTTGAGTTTCCTTCTTTCTCATTCACACCCTAACCATTTCCTTTTGTTGTCTGATTAAAAGGTTTTAGTGTAATATGCCAAGCGAAAAGCTTTAAATCTATTGGAATATCAAACCATGATCGTGCCATGGCCTAGCATGCAAGTTCTTAATCAAAGCAAACAAGAAGCATTTGCCTCACATTCCCACATTGTGTAGCATAAACAATAGTTTCTTGCCTTGCCTTTGGTGCATTCTTTCTGATCTTTTCAAAGGCATGAAGTGAAGCCCACTTCCATAAATGGCACTAGTTGGCAAAAACATTTTAAAGCTCCATTACTTGTGGTACCTTGTCCTTTACATTTTGGAAAATATCAAAATATAAGGATCAACCAAGTTCTCCACAATCTCCAATACTAGGTTCTCCATGTATGGCATGCCCTTCTACAAAGCTCCCTTACTTCTGCCAATAATCCCACCTTCAATAATTTCCATACATCTTTTAGTAGATCCATCTAGTGACAAACATCAAACCCCACTATTGGTGCACACCCCCCTGTTGTTGACGCGCATTACCTAATTTAAAAACCTAAATTATTTAAGCCTTAATCATTTAACAACGATCCTCTTACATGTATATTAGTCTACATCATCCAATTATTTTATTTGTAATGGATGCAAAAGTAGGTTAAACAAATTATCCCTCAACACTATAATCTTTTATTTTTAATAAAAAATGATTATGAAATCATCATGCACTTCATTAAATTTATAATAAGTTACATACCAAGTTTTAAAAAATTCAATGTTAAAAAATACATAATAATTAAGTAGGTTTTCAATTAGTTAGGTAAAATGTGCTAAAACTTAGTTTTAAGTTAGAGAGTAGGCAAAAGATGGATTTAAATGTGTAAAAACTTAAAGTAATTGATATATTTTAATGTGCTATCAACTTGAAGTTACCAAAAATTAAATTAAAGTCCTACTTTCGTCTACTTGAAACCAATTTGGGTACCTATTTGCATTTACTTGCATTTTCAAAAATCTATTTAAATTCATATTAAAAACATAAAACACAAAATGATTATATTAAAATCAATAAACATCCTCGTTTGATCATTAAAATAAAAAACATTTCAAAATTTTTTATATTAAAATCTATTTTATTGCCACTTTCATTCAAAAAAACAAATATCACAAAATGGCTTATTTCAGAATGCTTGCACTTGATATAATTTGAAGGAAATTATAAAAACTTAACAAACAAGTAATTCAATAATGAATTTGAGTGATTTTATAACTTGAATAAGGCATAAGATGATTAAAAATATAAAGTTTCAAAGATTTTTGTGTTTTTTACGTGCATGATGTAGTCAATTAAAAAATATGTTTATATTGTTTTGATTTTATTTGAAGATCGTGTTTCATTTTTTCAAATTTGTGGACTTCAATCTTTTTGCAACAATATGGCCATTATAAGTGTAATATTTCACTCGTTATGTATTGAACATTATTAATTGAACTTGCTCAAGCTTGAACTTTCTCTTTTTTGTCTTGTCGATCTTTTTCGATTTCTTTTATCTCCAACTCCTTTTCTTGTTTTTCTTTCACTTATTTTGCATCTTTCCCTTTTCTTATAATTTATCTCCTTTCTTTCCTCCTTTTCTTTTATATATATTTTGATCCTCTTCCCTCATTCCCCTTATTTCTCACCTTGATTTTTGCCTTATTAAGGTTCATTGTTTCCATGTTGTTGGATGAAGCATGGAAACATCTTATTAAGTTTGTTTGATTGTTTGTTGAATCACACATGTTGCTACAATTTGTAAAATCATTCATTTATTTTATACACCACTTTTATTAGGTTTGTAAACAAAGTATCCATTTTCGTAAATAACGATTGAATTATTCAAATCACAATTATTTTGAAAAATGGTCATAAAAAAAATTAATGGTTTGGTGGACTTTTTTTCTAACTTGTTCAAGTTCATAATCTTATGATGCGTCTTTGCAATGACCTTTCTTCATTCCTTTTTCTTTTCAATACATTTCTCTTCATTTCTTGGGGTATTATAAAACCATTTTATATTATATATATATATATATATACTTTTGCCCTCCATATACCTCAATGTTTATACAAGGGTGAGGATGAATCGTAATCAACATGTGTTGTAAGTGTGAAACTTGTGGCACTTTGTCTAAGCAAAACACAATGAAATTCATATTACATTATTGAATTTAACATGTTAGAAGTGTAAAACAAACAATCAATTATCTAGGAAAAAAACAATGAATTCCAAACTATTTAACAAAATATGGGGTAACTTGCTTGAATTGGGTCTTTCTTTGTTCATCCTCAACACAACAAACATGGGTGTTTTTGGAGATGGACAATGCATTGTTTTTAGTACACTTACATATAGAACTATCAAGCCCATAATATATGTTGGACAATGTGTGACAATTATGTAACTAGTGGCAAATTAGTCTCAACAAAACAAAATGTAGTTCATGTTGTTGAAGAAGTTGGAATAAAATTAACCTGGAAGTTATAATAATAATTTTTTTCTTGAATGGACATGCATGTTTTTTTGGAGACAAAGAAAAAAGGAGAGCCATGTGAAAAAATTGTCACCTCATTGTCCTTTCATGCTACATTGAAGTGCCATATCATTTGACATGCAATCTCTAATAACCCTAATTTTATGCACTCTATATGGAAAAAATAAGATACATGTGTCTCAAATTAAATGAAAGTAAGGTGGTGAACCCTATTTTCATGTTCTTCAAGGTGCATGCAGTTGGGTGTGCACATTTTGAATAACACTTTTCCTTTCATGGTGTTGGATGTTATGTTTTCAACTTCTTTTTGCTCTTTGGCAAGCTTTCAACAATTTCTCATTCTTGTTTGTGCCCTTGCTATTTGGGTTTTATTGTTCACAGTCTTTTGCTATTCACATTATCTTGTTCTTGCTTGCATTCTCTTGCTTTTTTTCACATTCTCCTACTCTCCTCAAGGTACCTACTTTATTGTTTGATATTTTTTGGCTCTACTTTTTAGTGCTCTCTTGTTAGAGCATCTCCACCTCAAAACAATAGATAACTCCTCTATTTTAAAATAGAATACTCTTTAATGATCATTGTCCCCCCCACCAAATGTCATAAAAGTCCCTTTAAACACTCAAAGACCATTTATGTCTTTACATTTGGACGAGTAATAATCAATCTCCAAATCCATAGCAGAAAAAACCTTTAAAGGGGTTAAAATGACCAGTGCAAAATGGACCATAATACTAGAGAGTAGCATGATTTGCACTATCTTCTTACAAGATTTAATGAAATGGGGTGTTTGTCGGTGTGGGGTGGAGATTCTCTTACTCATTAGGTTTTCATTTCATATTTTGTTGGTAGTTCTCCCCTCTTGCCTTTGTGTAGGTGTGAGGTGCTTTTGGATTCTAGACCTTATGTTGCAATGATGGTGCTCCAAATTAGTAAGTGCTTTGCCTTGTATTTTTTTCTTTGTTTTGTTTGTTTGATTATTGATGTGTATGTTTAGGTGTTTGTTTGATGTTATTTTTTTTGTGTTTCTTTGCTTGTTTATTTGTCTGTGCACTTGATGCTTATGCTTGTTTTATACGGATGCTTTGTTTTTATGTGTTTGTTTGTTTATTTGTATGCATCCTTCTTCATTTGGTTGTTTGGTATCATTGTGTTGGAATTGGCCAAAAAACAAATTGTTTTGGCTTCTTGACCATATTTTGGTAACAAAATGGTGTGCAAAAGGAACAATCCGATGAAAATAAGAAAATGTTTATAATGAATGGAACTTATTAAATAAATATGAATTCAAAACTGCATTGGATGGGAGAATTGTGGGGGAAAGTTCTGCAAACCTCCCTAGGTTGAAGTTGAATAACAATATAATCAACAAAAAAATGAAGAAGTAATCGAATTGATCTTTAAAAAATTGCATGCACAAAGAAAGATTTGACACCCCATAACAAAAATTCAATAAATTGGGTTTTTTTTCCTGTGAATGATGATTAATCTGAAGTGGATGTTGCAAATGCACAAATCATGCACGGTGCATAATTTGTTGTAACAAGAAAGTCATCCTATAACAAAATCAACAAAATGATTAATATCATATTTAAAAATGAAGGGGATAACAGTTCTTTAAAAAAAAGAAGTGTATGCAAAACATGTGATTAAGGCAAATTTTGAAGAAGTTAGTACAAAGGCTATGTTTTGCTATTAAAGAGGGATCAATTTTCATGAAGAAACTCACATCTGTTTCTTGTCAGATACATAAATGGAAGTGTCTTTGTGATCAACACCCCACACAGAAGTCAAATCTCTTCAGATGAGGCCCCAATCTTACAGATGATATTCCAGTTCCTGCACTGGCATGGACAGGTATCATCTGATACCTTGGTGACACCAAGATCCTGCAAAAACTCCTCCCTCACGAGATCTGAAATTGTGACTTTTGACCCAACAATACCTCATGAGTTTCATTTTCAAATAATTGAATTCAACCCCACACTAGAAGCACTCTGGCAGAGCCAGACTCCCAAACCTTGCCATATTCACCTCCAATTCCAAGGCCAAGATCTGCAGCAGATAGCCCCAGCAACAACTCTCCACCAGGGATTGGGTTGGGAGGGGAATGGGTTGCAGAATGTACAAGAGAGGCTGATTCACTTTGGACTTTCACCAGCCAAGAATTCTCGGGAGCATAGAAATTATGACTGAATGCTGTGATTCTTGACAAATGGATGCTTAATCCGACACACCCACCATTAAATGTTCATCAATATGAGATCAGAAGCAATTGATTGCATCTCAATCCTTATCGTCTCAAATGCATTCACCAATAGTTGTCAAACATGCTTTGCTCAAAAAATTGCACCACCATGTTCAATCAAAACATAATTGGAGCATTGAAAAAGCTTTCTAAATGAATTTCTGGCTTGGAAAAAGATACCATTAGACCTTTGATCTCCGTCTGCTAGATTGCTTGAAAACTTCCTTGACTTTGTCCATTTCTACATGGGTGTGATCAACAACAAACTAACACTCATGTAGGCTTTATGCAAAAGCATATGTCCAGCATCTGGCTTAACTTAGTTGTCCCTTTTCTTTGCATGCTGAAGATTGTGAACATGTGGTCTTTTGGATGCTGATTCTTGTAATTCAATCCTGCATGACAAAAACTTGAGTCAGCTCATTTCAATCTGATTAAAAGGCCATTGTGCTAGCTTTAGCAAGGGGATCCTCCATATCCATTTACTTAACCACAAACGTGCCGACACATTTAGGTGAAAATCATGGATTAGACCCAATAGATGGAAACAACTACCAAGGAAAAAGATCGGAAAGGAAGAAAAGCCTACATCATCATTGTCATTCTGTTTTTTCAACTTGGTTTCACTTGATTTATGGAAAGGCAAGTGCATGAGACCAAAAGGAGTCTCAACTTGTACTTTCCCAGTCATGATGTAGGCTGTCCCCCTTCCACACACAATATCCCAAAGTGCTTCACCAAAATCCATTGGCCGAAATGAGATGGGAAGTTGAAACAAACCAGCACCATGAGCATCCATTGTAGTAGACTGCTCCAGACTTGCTTCACAAATTGGCATATCTGCAAGGCTGAGATTATAGTCTAGGTTTTTTAAGCCTGAGATCAAGTCAAAACACATGAAGAGATTGTTAATGATGGGTTTTTCAGGCATGATCCCTGAAAAATTCTCAAATGCCAGAATTACAGAGATGGAATTAGATGAGTTATTAGTTTTATACCAATCTCAAAGTGGTTTTGGTTTTTGATACTGAAATGAAGAGTGGCAGCTGTTTCCTCTAGTGAGAGGTGGTCCCAGACTACTTTCTCCAGATCAACATCTGGGTATTGTGGAATTGGGATGTTGCCCTGATTCGTCAAAGGTAAAGTAACCTTTCCCAAAACAGGCACATCAGCCACCAAGGATACCTGCCATCAACTTCACACAATGACATCTGGGTGGTAGATGCATCTGAGTTGCAGGAACAGTCATACCCTTTCTTCAAACAATTTTCAAAGTCTAACGGGGTAGTAGGTTAACATTCAGAATAGATGCAACAAATAGTAGGTCTGGAGGAGTTCTCAAGAAGCAAAAGTAGCCTGTAATCTCCAATGAAAGCAACAGTACATTATTACCTTAAGAAGATAAGGGATGACATGTCCAGGTTTAATCTCCTCGAAAGTCTCCACAATATCCTTATAGATAAGCAGAATGGGTATCTTGATAACCTCCGATCCGTGTGCATGAACAGTCCCCGCATCTGGGATGTCCCCTGAGCACAAATGACGACCCTCACTCTCCATGCTATAGACAATCTCCAACAGAGGGATGGGAACGGGATTCGGATTCGTAATCAGGACGGAAATGATCACCTCCGCCTGCTTGAGGGTGATGGAGGGGAGATGGAAATCACTCACACTTGCTTCCGGCTTGCCCCAGCTGAACGCCGACTCAATGCTGTCACCAATCTCCTTAAAGAATGCCAACACCCCTCCACCTCCGCCGTCCTCTCCTCCTCCTCCTGTAACATTTTTCCCAACTTCGTCTTTTGGCTTCAAAACCCTCTCAGAAATGTTCATAGCTGCAACCTTGTCCTCTAAGTCGTCCGCCATCGCTGCCAAAAAGCCTTTGTTCACTATTGTGTGAACCAAGCCCCTTGAATGGCGATCATGGAAAAGACTGGTTATATATATATATATATAATTATTATAATAAAAAAGTTAATAATAATAATAATAAATTCTCACAAAAGCCCCATCTCTGCTGGTGTCTAGGAGCCAGAAAGCTATATCAAAAATTAAAAGTGCTAAAATCAAGTGTTTTTAGAGGGGTTTTTCAATAGCCAGAATTTGACGAAAATGTAAGGAAATCGCCAGATTACTACTCTACATCATTCAAGTGCGTAGCCAAAAAAGAAGAAGGGACGTTTTTTTAAAATTTTACTTTCATGTTTAGCTTGTAGTCAAATTTGGCTAAATCTTCCTGTGGATCATCGCCATTTTGGCGACATTACAAAATTGACCCCAAAAAAACACTGAGATTGAGATTTGGGTATGTTCCAGTGTTGAGTGGTTCTCACTTTTTTCGAGAATTGCTGGTTTTGGTTTTTTTTTGTCTCTATGTGAGAATCGGGTTGATTCTTAATTTTTTTAGAAAAAAGGGGGCGAATCGTCCTGAGTTTTCTTTTTTCTTTTGGATTTTTTTGACAAAAAAAGACTTTGAATATATATATTTAGCCGTTTAAAATTTCAGAATTTCATCTCTTTCAAAAGCTCTTTCAAATTGTTCTAACTTCTCTTTTTGGTTTGTGTCTATCTAAAAGGTTAAAAGGGGATTTACAACCCACTCTACAATCATTGGGCCAATTTTTATTCACAAAAATGAAGATTTCTAAGTTTTTTGATTATAAATGATATCTTATCAAATTAGTGAGGATTCTAGCCAAAGAAAAGATCCTTTTAGTCTCTATTTGAAAATTAACAAATTTAAAAATTTGACAAGCAAGAAATCTAACTATGGGAAACATGGTTTTATATTTCTCCCACCATCGAAGGGGACATTTGATTTCCTTCACATCCACTTAATAAGGTTGGAAAGCCAATAGTTCTTTCTTAATAAGCTCTTTTGCTATTTTAGTGCTCCCAATTGTCATTTGACAAACTCCAAACTATTGTCATCATTCACTTTTTGTCACCAAAACCATTGTCAAATTCTATCGATGGATGCAAATGATAATAACATTTCATGAACATAGGATATGATGACATTGTATCATATTGCTGAACAATTGCTACTCTTTGATCATGACCAATGAAAGAAGACATTGAGCAAAGACTTTTAAATCTTGTGTCAACATTAAAGCTAACATATTATGTGTTTTTATTTCAACAATTTTTTTCAAGATGGAAAAAAAACTATCTAGAACTCCACAAACCTCTTTTTTAATGTTGGAAGCAAAACAAATTAATTCAAGTTTCACACTAGAATTTTTTTCCATTAGGGTTTGAAAAGATGGTGCATTTTCTTATTCTTCTTTCACTTTTAAGCTCGTGGAAATGGCAAAATGAAAGGCATCACTTAATAGCCAATGTCTCCTATATTGGAGGGGAGAGACAATCAAAAACAATTTGACAAATATGTTATGTCAAAGGGGGTGGAATTTTGGTTGTCATCTTCATTGAACTTTGTTTGATATAACAAAGCATTATACTATCCTTAAATTGTAGAGCCTCTTGAAAAATAATGATTTTGTTGGCAAACCTACAAAGAAAAATAAATGATCATTATTTTCATTGTAGCAAGTTTTAACAAAAATAATAATAAACAAGGAAATATTAAAGCTTTGATGATAACCTTGTTTTAACTAGAATGTTCAGTTTTCTTTGAGGTTGATTCAAATTCGCACAAGCCTTATTCCATTCTTATTTACCTTTCCTTGATTTTTTTGGCCAAATTATGCATATTTATAGGTGAGATTGGGCAATTTTGATAGATATATGTTTCAAACACTTACAAAATTTTTCATCAAATGAAGCATACTAACAAGCTTTAGAGAATGCAAGGCCAAATAACTACCCTGAAAACTTTCTATCAAACCTAAAACATCACAACTTACAATAGACTTTAAAGTTGCAATCATAATATTTAAATTAGATCCTTCATCTTTAACACAAGCAATGATTTATTTTTCTCAAGTCATACTTACCTAACAACTTAGTTAAATTTTTTAACTAATGCATGCCTAGATATATCAGATGCTTCAAAAGACCCAATTGCTATGTTTTGGTTGCTAATCAGCCCCCAAAACATTAATAACAATGGGAAAAATGTCATAAGCCCCTTTTAACATCCATAAATCGAAAGATGTTACAGAACAATAATTTGCCAAAGCAAGTAAGACATACAATTGGTTAATTTTTTCCACCAACTTCAACAAAATTTCTTTTGAAAATTGTTTTTTAGAAGGTAAAACAACCCTTGGACACAAATGTAGATGAAATCTTTTAAACCGTTGGCTTTCAACAAGATGTAGTGGCAAATGATTTTTTCTAATTAAAAAAGTTATATTTTTGAAAATCTATTTCTGCTACACATCATCTTTCCTATAAGAATCTTTGGCATAAAAAAAATTAGAGATAACAATTCCATTTACATAAGGATTTTTCTTTGTAGGTATTTTTCATCAAGTATTTTTAACAAATTGTTTATTTCTTCTTAAAATATTTTTGCAATCATACAATGGTTTACATAAACATATTATTTTAATGCAATGACTCCATTTGCATTATTATACAATATCAAACCTTTCCTTACTTGTGTTTTGACATTTGTTATTAAAATTAGACTAACATAACAAAAAATGCATTTCATCAATTACAAACACTTAACATCCACTAGTTTATTGTCATTTACACAATAAAATGACCAACATAGTGCATTTCTACTATCATCTCTCCATTTTATTTTTTGAGAATGCAAAAATTTCAAAATTTCCTTCATTTTTCCTTTCCCTTCATTTGCATTAATATTTTTTTCTAATTTGTAGACTTGCTTGAATTTCAAATTCTTATTCCATTCTCTCTTCTTCCATTACAATGTCATTTAAATATATTTCATCATTATTTTTCATTATGTTTTCATTTTGGGATGACTTTTCCATCATCATTTGCAAGATGAAATTTTGCTAGAAAAGTTGTGAAAAAAATTTATAGTTTACAAGAGCATTTACAAAGGGCATTTACAAAAATAAAGTGCAATATAAGGTTAGAATGCACATTAGAATGTAAATAAATTCAAGGAAAGAATAACCCTAGAACCAAAAAATGAAAAAAAAAACTAAAAGTTGGAAAAAGAAAACAATGCCATAAACATAAAATAAAAACAAAATAACAAAACTTTTTGAATAAACAAATTAAAACAAAAACTACCTTATTTTCCTAACCTTGCGTTCCAAGCTTTAAAATTTGTACATGGAAAAAGGAAGGGGGAAAGTACAACACTTCAACAAATAAGCAACAAAAACACAAGGTGAAAAGTGAACAACAACAATAGTAACATAAGGGAAGGTGAAGTAAGTACTTGTACTAGTAGCAACAATGCAAGGCAAGGAGTGAACAACAACAATGCAAGGTGATCAATAGCAACGCAATGCAAGGTGAGCAACAAATAACAGCAACATAGGCAAGCAACAACAACTAAAGCAAACAACAAACAACAAAAATGTTAACGAACAGTAGCAATGTTGGCAAGTAGTGAAAAACAACAACATAAGGCAACCATCGAGAAACAACAACACAAGGAGCAATAGTAACACAAGGGGATGAATGAATAGTAGCAATGTAAGGTGAGTAGTGAACAACAACAATGCAAGGAATGAACAATAACAACACAAGGTAAAGAGTAAGCAACAACAATGAAAGGCAAGGAGCAAACAACAACAATGCAAAGCAAAGAACAAATAGAAATAATGCAAGGCAAGGAGCAAGCACATAAAACCAAAGCAAATGCAAAAAAAAAAACACACACACAGACACATAAGTGAAAAGGCCCAAAAACCTCTTGTTTTTATATTTTTGTGGTTTCCCCTAGTAGAAATGCTACGTTAAAGCCTAAACCTAACTCATTTTCCCTCTTCCTTCCATGACCCTAGACCTTAAGAACTAGATTTAGGTTTTCATGTGAAAACCCATATAATTTTTTTTAGAAAAAAATTATTTATTTATTTATTTATATTTATGTTTTTAGTTTTGGTTCTCCTAGTTAGTTTTCACATGGGTGAGAACCTTAAAATCAATTTTTAGCCTAGTTTTCATTAAAAAATGAAAACAATTGATTTTTAATGTGGAAACTAGACTGAGAACCAAAGAACCAAATCACCTAGTGAGAAGTGCCCAACACTAGTATTTACCAAACAAAAGAAGATCCAAAGGCAATAGCAAAAGAAAGGTCTATTGGTATAAAACCTAATCTTCAAAAAAACTAAATTTTTGGTTGCACAAGGAAAGAAGGTCCAAGAAACTTGTTTCAAAAACTTTTAAATGTGTGTTTATTGGCTATGACACACACAACAAAAATAAAGATGTTTCAATCACGTTATAAAGAACATTTTCATTAAAATATATATAATTAGGTTTGATGAAACGACCCTATGTTATTAGGTCATGAATAATATACTAGACCATGAACATTCAATTGTTCAATTTAGAACAACATTTAAACACATAAATGTGAGAAAACTGGACAAAATCCTTGAAATTTTTCAATCGGAACTAAATAAACTTGTGAACATGAGTGAAAATTTAGTAGCTGGAAAATAATCATTCATCCAATTAGGTTAAGATGTGAATGATTTGACAATGATTGATTTGTAAGCATTAGAAGTCATGCCTATTCCTCTAGCACCATAACTCCCAAAATGAGAGCCCATGCCCACACAAATAAAGAGTGCACCCATGCACCCATTAAGATGAAGGATTGTGTGTAGTAGCATTGGCCATTCTACCCAAACCAACCTTTATAGTGAAAACATTACAACACATAGGGTGGACTAAAACAATGCACTAGATGGATTCCACAAGCAAAAATGGAACTTGGGCATAAGCACTTTTGGGTGGACCCACTAGGAATGTCATCCCTTCATTTTATTAGACCTATTGAACTTTTAAAAACGGTAGGAAACACTTAAATGAAACTTTTCATTAGATCTTTTGTGTGGTTATATCAACTATTTTGTATAGAATTTTAATCTTTAATGAGATAAAAGATATTTTTTATTTTGATGTTTCTAATCATTGCATTTGGAAAAAGTTTCAAGAATGACATAAGGTTCCTTTTCTTATAGCTTTTTGGTTAAGAACACATGTTTGCAACATGTTTTGGTTTTTTTATTTCAAAATAAGTTTCATAAGTACCTTAGAATGCATTCTATTGGAAGTTTTTATTATGTAATTATTTAAATAGGTATAATTTAGTTATGTATTTCCAAAGTTCAAGAAGGTGATTTTGAAAAGGGCCATTACAATTAGAAAATCAAAATTGCAATTATTCTCACTTTTTATTTTATTCCAATGAATATGTAAGATTATATATTTTGACATGCGATGGATAAACATGAGAAAAATAAATTTATGACTATGAATTTTTTTTATAAAAAGGGGCCAAAAATATTATTTTTATAGTTTTATTAATTTTACCATTCTTTGAAGTGGTTCCTAGTGGGTCTACCCAAGGACGCTTATACCCACTTGGACACTTGAACCACTACCACTTGGCAAACATCCAATTTTTTCATAATGAATTTATAATTAACTACAACTAGACCTATGCTCACATTAATGTGAACATAGGTTTTCATGTGAACATAGGTTTGGTTGTTGTTAATTATGAAAAATTTAAATTAGTAATATATTTAAAGCATTTGAACATTTTAAAATTTTAAAATGATGGATCAATGCCACATTTCCTATCATTGTTCCACCAAAATGCCTTTGACCCATTTTCTTTCATCATTATAAAATTTCTAAACAACCAATCATTCAAAAGCATGAACACATTTCCCAAAATGCATGAACACATATTAATGAAGTGGTATTATTTCCTTCAATGGACATAAAATTTTATTTTAAAATATTTTTGTTAACCATGGACCCAACAACCTAAATTCACACAATTTGAAGGTTGTCGAATAAAAGTGAATGAAAACATGAGAACTCATTTAATCAAGATAGTCCAAGGGACTATTTAGTGGAATGTAGTCCTACCTTCTAAATAATAAATCAAAGAAAACCATAAACAAACATTTCCAAATAGTTTCCAAAACTTCAAGGTGGGGCTCAAAAGGTAAACTACTTTCTATCCATTTCATGATACTTTTGTAGCCCACTAATTAATGGCAAACTTGTTATGTTCACTTTCCAAAAATTGTTGCCCTCATACTATTTCCTTCCTATTATGGTTGTGATTTCCTTCCTATTACAACTATTGTCCAACTATTTGCAATAACCAAGTTATAGAAAAAAAAATTAAACTAAAATTTACGATCTTCTATATCAAACAATACTTAATACTTTCCTTGTACCAAAGATTCAAGGCAAAACAAAACAAAGGTACAAAAACAAAATTTCACAACCTTCCATGAAAAACAACATGAATGCATTTATTCCCTTAAATAACACAACTATTTACAAACTTCAAGAATACAATTAAAAAATGAAAATGAAAAAACAAGGAACTTACTCCAAAAAATGAAAGAATCCTTCATCCACACAAGTTCCCCATCACTCATAAGTCACAAAGGCACCTCACTCCTTCTCACAAGATAGTTTCTTTTTTTAAATTGCTTCACAAATCCATGTTTCATTTGCAAACTCATGGTGATCACTTTATCTTCAAAGATTAACTATTGAAGTAGTGTCATCACAAATCCAAACTCATGTTGATCACCTTATCTTCAAACATTAACTACTGAAATAGTTTCATCTTTTACTAAATAGAAGATGATAAATGAATGCCTACCATTAATAACTAAGAAATCACTAAGATGTCCACTATGTTAATTAGATTAAATAATTTTCACATTGACATATATATTTTATTGAAATTTCATTCTAGAATTAACTTTTGATAATTTTACTTTGAAAGTAATTTTGTTACATAACAAATTTCATTTCCAAAAGACGTGTATGATAATATATTATGATTGGCATCGCCTATGTGTTTAAGTGGTTTCCTTAATCCATTTGTACCATTTCTTTACATGCAATGAATTGAACAGTTCATCTAGCTTATAATGCCTTGGGAACATGTTTCCTAGGCAACAATAATACAAGTTCCCTTTTTAGTTTGACAACATTCTACCTTATTCCTTTTAGTAGTCATATTTCTTTCATTACATCTTTCAAATGTTCAAATAATGGGGGCCATCCTATGTTCCTTCTTCTTCACCAAATATCAAAATAAATATAAGGCATCAAAATTTTTACAAGGGTTTAAATATGTGAATATTAGAATATTAAGTAATAAAAGGGTGAAAAAAAATTCTCATCTAGAATACTCCCCAACAATGCCTTGTCTAAAATGTTAACAATTAGTGTCCCCCATAGGCAAGCCTTACAAATTCCTACACATCAAGCCCTAAAACTTCTGATTGACATGAACTCACCACTGATAGCTGAAACTTTATGCAGGAAAAAGGTAGGCAAGTTGATGCATCTAACTGATACTAGAGCAAAAATTTTAGTGGCAATTAGCATCGTAAGCATATTTCTTAATCAACCACATGATAATAGTGGATCAAATTCTAAAGCTCATGCAATCGACAACAATCTAACCAATGTTGTAAATTCTGGTTTATGAAGAAAAACTCATGTTCCAATTGATATATCCTCCCATTCCAGTGCTAGATATTTATTTAAAATTGATGGAACTTGTGGTCCACTTCCACATCTAAGTTCTTCACATTGGGTTGTCTAGTTCTAGCTTTGGAAGAGAACCTGGAATCCCAGTTCTAGTTTTTTTTTCTCATTTGATAGAACCTTCAGTCCAGATCCTAGCGAATTTTAAAAATTTGATGGAATGTCTGGTTTGGTTCCAGACTTGGCTCTTCACATTCCTGAACTTTTGGATTTCCAGTTCTTCCACGCAACAAATCCAAAGTCAGTTTGGCTCAGCAATAGGATCTAGTTACACATGCACAGATTGCAGATATTGCAAGAATCAGTGTTATACGACCAATAAATTGTGGTCACCTATATAGGGATTATGTGCCTGCATATAACCATTTAGAAAAATATTGCCTGCATGGCTAGAAACGGAAATAATAATAAAGCAATACTTGACTCCATACAGAACCAAAACTTGTATGCAAAAAAGTTTGTAGGTCATTTCGGGTTTCAGTTCCAATCCTAGTTGAGGTTCCAGGACTCAGAGTTTGTTTCCATTCTCAAAATTTACAACCTGGACTCAAAAGGACCCATCCCATACCAACATCAGTTCTATCTCAATCATGTATCATCTCATGTGCAGTATTTCTGCTTTTGTCAAAGTGAAATCAACATTTTAAGAAAGTTTGATGTTTCTATGAAAAAAGAAAAGAAAAATGTACAACCATATTTTTCATGTGTGTGCCCACAATTTCTCAACAACAATGAAAAAAGTATTTAGACAAATTAATGGTCCTTATATCATTGGAAATTGTTGCTGATGTTACAAGCTACATAAGTGTCACTAAAGATTTCCCCTTAACTCTAAGTTACTTAAGGTCAACTGCTCTTTCAAATGTACAGGGCATTGTGAGGTCTAGGAAATAGTCTATGAAGTTCCTAACAATGTGGCAGAATCTCTCCCCGGTGCCAATCGCATCAGAAATAATGGTTAATGTTAGACCTGGTTTGTGTCCACCCAATGCTTGGTCAGATCCCCCCTGTGGACATTACCCAATACTTACACACTAATATCCTCCATGTTTTGCACGATTGCAACACTCCACTTGACCCTATCATTTTAGAATGTCCAATAACTGGGTACCTGCAGTGTGCAGGCAGATCTACAGTAATCTATGTACCCCCCAATTTGTACATGATTGTCAGCTGCGAATGGGCAATCTTCTCTATATTACAAGATAACAATGTGAGAGAAGTTAACATTGCACATGGCAATCTTTCACAATGTTGATTGCTACAAATGCTTGAAAACAATTGATGTACCTACTACTGCAACTTCAAAGATCTGGTTTTTAGAGCAAGCATGGTGTTATGCATTAGGCAGTGGCCATTGCAAGGACCTGGCTTCAGCTGCAGGTGGCCACAAACCAGGTTCCTGGCTGATGCCCTGATGCCACTGGCATTTGGGAGAGATTCTGCCACATCACTAGGAAACTTGTAGACTATTGTTAGACCTCATGATGTTCTATGTGCCGGGCACATGCATTTGAAAGAGTAGTCAGCTCTAAGAAGTTTTGTTTCAAAGGCAGAATCTCACCTAAGTGACAATTATGGTTGTATTTCCTTTGTCTTGACTTAATGTGTGAAAAGACAACACACACACACAAATGCACAAGATTTTGATGTATAATGAGAACAACTATCCAAAGGACAAGAAGGTTGATAGAGAGAACTGGTAGCACCTGCACTTCTTGAAAGAGGGCGGTTTCTTTGACCATAAATATTTCTCCATGTTCTTATTTCATGACACAAGTTATATTTTGCTTTTGAAGCAGACCTTTTGAAGAATTAGTATAATGCCTTTGTGAGGTGTGGTTGGAACTTGGAATATTATGACTCATAAACTTGGTTGCTTATGGAGCTTGCTTATGGAGCTTCCTCTAATTGCTAATGGGTGCCTCATTTTATTATTAGCTGCACATGTGGACACTGCTAATGCTGACTCACAATGGATTGCGGATAGTTTTTCCTTCTATGTATCTAAGGTAAAACCATTGAGCTCATGAGCTCAAGAAGATAGGTCAATGACTCATAGCTTGTGAGATAAAGAAGAAATGCCTTCTAAAAGCTGGAGCTGAATTCCATCATTCATCCACCCCATAGACCATCACTAATGTGTCGGCCCAGCACCCATCATCCATTGGAAACCTGTTATGACTCAGTTGTGAATGAACCATAACTCATCCACAACTCATGAGCCACCAAAATTTCCACCTTGGCAACCTATGGTGTAAACCCTCCTACTTCCCCCTCGCACCACCTAAGTAACACTACCTATGTAAGTGGGTACATATTATAGGTGAGTTGGTAGGAAATGTAAGTGGACGCTATGTAGGTAGGTCAGAAGGTAAGGCACACTTGGTGGCTAGTAGGTAAGTATTGCTATGTGGATGGTTTAGTGATCCACCATGGAACTTAGCTATGAGACAGGAATACAATGGAAAGTGTTTTCCTGTGCAAACACCATCCATCCTTTGTGTGCTCTGGCTGCTAGTGGATGCTGGTTTGCTCTGGGCATAAAACCATAATCAATCAGCTCTATAAATCTTGTAGACCTGTCCTGCATCCAGCTTTCTGATTTTGGATCCCTGGATCAGTGTACTGGACATAACAATCAAATGCAATGCAATCTGCAGCTGATTTTTGTAGGGGCAAGAATCGGTATATGGGTCTAAACCTGGATTCTGTACTGTCCATGTCCGATATGTTTGTTAAGTAGCTAAACAAGCAACAAAAGCTGCACAGGCACAACTAATTAGTGCCTGAAGCATGGGCCACATGAGTGAAGCAACAGCCACCATTTCACCATCCATTGGAAGCCTGTTATGACTCAGTTGCAAAGTCTTCAAGTGGAGTGACCAGCCGTACTTTCACTAAAAAGCCACACTTAGTGAATTCTGTGTTTCACTCTGTCATCATTAGAGAAGTAGAGAGACTTGGCAAAACTAGTTGGACCCACAACTTTTGTGCTGGCTTGCGGAATGTGTCCAAGGCTCAACAGCTTCACATGCATTAGACCACGGAATGGTTTGCATGAGGAACCCTTGAATGAACCGGCACCCACCAGTGCACCATGAAGGATGGATGATAAGTGGTCAGGGAACAGTTTTCTGTTGGATTCCAGTTCCTATGCTAACCATCATGGTTAGCTCAGTTGCTTCTTTTACTACCTACCGATTAATAACCCATTTGTGAGTTGTTAGTAGGTAGGTAGTAAAAACAGCTCTTACCTATCTATAAACCTCTTACCTTTTTTTCTCACTTATCCCCCAATATAGAGGACCTACTTCTTATAGAATGGGATATGAGGGTTAAACCACATATTAACTCAGTTAGGGTTCATCCACAACTGAATCATAATGGGCATCCATTAGATGGTGCACTGGTGGGCACTGGTCGGTCCCCTTGAATGAATGAGGTCATGCAACTCCTGCAAGTTACTGAATCTTCTTGTGCAATATTTCAACCTTGAAACCATTTTACAGGGTGCCCCAAGTTGATTGCTGATTCCAGTCTCTGTTTTCACCTGTATTGAGCTAGTTACGTTAGCAACTGGTTTTCCCTTAGTATCTTGATTGTGGACAACATTTCCTGGGTGAAAATCAAAGTTCAACAGTGTGGTACTTGAGATTCATCCTCGTGTATCACAAGGACCTGATCACTTTGGTCGGTTGCATCTCAAGTGGTTCAAGTCCTCAACAACTCTACGTCCTATGAAGTTTCCTTGCATTTTTCAGGCATGTGATTGAACATGTGTGATATCCTTCGATCTCAAGTGTACTACATTTTCATTGATGATTATCGACAGCAGCAGTTGACAGTGATTTCAGACTCCAGAGTACCTTGCCAGCCATCTCTGGAAGTTAATTAACCTGATATAAGAAAGATTAGTCATCTCCCAACAGCAGCTACTCATGTGTATTGCCAAAACGTATATGTTCAAAAGCCACAGCACAGCAATGTATATCAATTTGAGAGTAGAAATTAACTGGATTTTACTAAAGCTGTAAGAGGGGATTAGACTACGAAAGAAACATTTTTCTATGTCCCAAGTAGGACAGTTCTACAACTCCAATGTTTCCAACATATGCTATCATGTCTTCTTGGACATTGTTGTTGTTAGGTGACATACTTTGTTATGGCTAAGTGAGAATTTTGTTAAATAAAGCAAGCTCTAGACTTGGTCTTCCAGTGAAAAAAGGCCTGGGCTCCAGCTCCATTACATTGGGAATTGTGCCGTCCTTCAGTATATAAAGCTTTGCAATGGTCAGCTACTATTGACATGGTGACATAATCAAGAACCTACTATTTACATGTGCTGCTGGCCATGGCATGGTCTTAAAGCTCAATAGTTTGGGCTGGGTGGCCTTTGTTGGGCGGCATTTTGAAAATGTCAAAGCTCAAAGATTGCTGGGGTTCACTGTTCAAGCACCACTCGGTTGGATTTTGTACACAAGCTAATTGTCCCATTTGGAGGGGTCCAAGTTTATTACAGGATCTGGGCAGAACCACCTTCTGTGGTTGCCATATGACAGTTTATGGCATGATCTTATGACATAATGCAACACAAAATGTCAGTTGAGATGACATTGCCGTTGAATTCAATGTTGTCCCTGGTTTATCATTCCAACACAGTTTGACGAACAGACAAACACAAAGCATACAAATTTGAGCCCATTCCAAATTTCCTAGTCATAGAAGAGTAGTAGGAAAATTTGCAGATTGAAGTAATGTACATTTCTTTGGCAATACAAAGACTTTGTTTCCCTGCGTGTGGACAAACATAACAGCTTCTTCACCATGTACCCAAATCCAAAAGTCGACCCCAAAACTTGAAAAACCAACAAAAGTTGTGAGCATAGGGTGCAAAAGAAAAACCTCAGTTGGTTCTTTCTTTTCAGTTTGAAAAACTCAGTGACATGTTGGGTTTCATCCAAATTTCAGAAGGACCCATATACCACCATCAATGATTACATAACAAGCAGATTGATAACACTCACATAAACTCACTTCTTACCAAATAGCAGTCCCGGGAGAAGACAAACTTGAGCACATACGAGAAATGACAAAGTCACCCATGCATGTCCTCCTATTACCTATTAGGTAACGGGTTACAATTTAATTGATAAACCAGTATGGGAGGAGAGGTGGTTGATTTATCCAGACTTTAAAAGCACATGTTGTGATGCACTTAAAATTTATGGAAACATCAACTTGCAATTGCTGCACATAAATAGATTAATCAAAACATTCAGCTTGCTGATTTTTTTTCAAAATTTGTGAAAACATCCCATTCTCTCCAGGGAGAAAACAGTAGATTGAAAATGCCAAACAAGACCAGTACAAATACTTGCAAGCTTTCTTGCTGGATCTGGATTCCCACCACCCTCCTCTTTGTAGTAGATAAGTGACTGAATCCGCAAGCATTGAACCTTATCTCTTTATGGTCATTGTTGTTGGTATGATATGGTATGGACTTTGTCTCCTCCTAGTAGGCCCCAGTGAAGCAATAACCTCAAGCTTAACATTGATTGGAAACCCCCTGTAAATCAATTGTGGATGAACCCCAACTGAGTTTATGGCCAGGGTGAAATGACAACCAAGTTGGGAAGTTACTTGGACACAAGATGGGTGAGATTGATTCCTTGTTCCCATTCCTTAGAAGCTTTTTTGTGAAGAATTTTGCAATACCTATGTTGGTGGAGTTACACTAGTTTTGGGTATGGTGGACCATGGTCAAAAACACCTCCTAAACATGGGTCACCTGGGTTCAACCCCAGGATCTCTTCATTACAAGCAACTTTCTTAGCTCAGCCTATTACACCCAATGGTCTGCCCTTTTGTAACAATGTGTCAAAGAAGAATATATATACTAATAATTGGAACTTTTTGGGTTCTCCATGTTCCCAATGGGAATGGCCATTGGGAATCCAATGAATGTACAAAAAGGCATAATGTCATCCACCATCTTCTGTCCAGGTAACTTCCCAATGTGGTTCTCATTTCACCCTGGCCCTGAGTTTACACCTTGGTAACCTATCCTGGAAAAAGTAGGTCCTGGAGAGAGGTAGGTGGGTATGACAATAAGTGCCTACTATGTAAGTAGATCAGTGTTTATTGGTGCCCTTTTCTGATTTTGCAAAAAGTGGCCCATTTTGGATGAAAAACACACATTTGACACAACAAGTTTGGGGGTGGTGGTGGTGGTGACTAAAGAAATTATTTACCTGCAGAGAGAGTAAGTAGTAGGCCTACTACTAGACCTAACTGCTACTAGGCCTAACTGCTGCTGCTTTTAGACCACACACTGAGTTTAGTAGGAATTTTTCTAACTTGGGGTAAACTGCACTGACCCCATCATATATGACACAAGCTTGTGACTGTTTTGATCTTCTTCTTCTTCTTCTTCTGTTGTTGTTGTCATCTATGATCTCAAGCTAGAACCTCTCTGGAAGGAGCAAGTCCTAGTTCTTGGGTGTGTTTTTTTTTCAGCATGTGAATTGCAGCATGTTGCAGCTTTCCAATACTGATCATGGTGTGTGCTTCTCTCTAGTTTGAGCTCAGTTTTGAGTTTTGGCCAGCTGTGAATTAAAATGAGTCTTGCTTGATTTGCTTCTTGTTTTGTTGGTTTGTTTTGTTTTCTTGCAGAAGTCTAGTAAAATTTTGCACTTTACCATCTCTTTCTTCTTCTTCTTCTTCTTCTTTCCTTATTGAAGCAGGTGTAGCAGCAGAGCTTCACTCTGATTGTGAAGCATAAGTGTCTAGTAGCAGTTTCGGATTGTGAAACTGTGTGTGGTACTTGTTTCCAATTTTGAAGCTGTTTCTAGTTTCTTGTGGGTGCAGAGATTTAGCTTGGTTTTTTGGGACTGGGAATTGAACTTGGTGTTATGAAAGCAAGAGCTGCAGGTGTGGTGTTTGATCCAAGCATGATGAATTGATCATCATAGGATTGTAGTAATATTGTGTGATGAAATTGACATTTGGGTGTGTGAATTGTTGAGCTGCTGTGTGTTTGTTTATGAAACTGAATCTGTTCCTTCTGTTGTTACCCACTGTCCAGCTTGCAACTGAAATTCAGCAACGTCTTGAACTGTTCAAGTATAGTTGATGGAGTTCATGGGGAGTGGATCAGCTGAAATGGATCTACAGGAGGTCTCAGGTGGAGACTGACTACTGAGGATGATTAAGATGAGATTTCTAAGATTTAAATTGCAGTGATGCAGATGAAGAACTCCTATGAATGTCTACTGGCGTACTACGCACTTTGACTTTGAATTTTGAAAATCCCAAATTGCAGAATCGGATATATCCATTGACAAGAATCTTCAAACACGGGAGCTGCTTCTTCTTCAAATTTAATGTTGTCATTTGGATCCCTGAGAGGACTTGGATCCGGCAGCTTGTCTTCCAAGTGGGAAGATTATGGAGGTCAGTAACAAATACCATTTTCCCAGGCAGCTTTGAATCTTGGTGATCAGTCAAATTTTTGTGCACCAAGAATGCAATAGTATGTGTTGCTGATTATTTGTTAGTGAAGGATGTGGAGCTCATCATCATGTCGAGCTGCTGCAGCATAATCTTCTTAGTTGTCAAACTGCAGGCAATGAGTCAAAATCACCATCGGCAGCACAGGCAGGAGTAGTCACCCCTGGTCTGCAACATGAGTGTGGATACTATGATGTGGAACAAGTGCAGAGAGTCACCAAAGCCTTATTGGTCACACTGGCTCGGGTGTGTGTGGAGCGATCCAGCGCAGGCGAGCTAGTGATGAGAAGCAGTCTAATGAGTTCGGCAGGAACAGCTGCAGGAGGAGGAGCAGGAGGAGGGGGATCAGGAGGAGGAGCAACAGCAACAGGGGCAATGAGAGTGGAGGGGGAGACCAAGAGAGAGATGCTTGAGTATCTACAGCAACAAAGTGAAGCATATGCCAGTGGAAGTGGTGCACTCAGCAACTCTCCAGCTATGGCCACAGTATGTTGAAACAAACCACTTCCCCCTCCCTCCTCCCACCTCACCACCCTCTTCTGTCTGCATTCACATCCCTTACACGATGATCATTGCATGAATCCAAGAATATGCAAACCATATTCTGAGGCCACAAGCCCACATTGCAAATACTTGTGGTTTCAACATCAAGACACAACAACAAGACATGAGGAGGTGCCAGCAGGCTCTGTTTGGCTGCTGAAGTTCCTTTTGGCTGTGAATAAGCTCCACAAGCTTGTTTGGGAGACTTGATCAATCTGAACACGTATCTCTGAAAAACAGTTGAGGAAATTATGCACATACATAGGCACCTTACACCTACAAGAGGGCCTCATATACCTACTTACACCTACCTACACTAAATAGGTGTAAGAGGCCTCTCTTGTAGTGGAAGGTGTATCTCATTCCTACCACCTCATGATCTATGTATGTTTAGTTTAGGGGAAGGGTCTATCTTTAGACCCTTCCAGGATTGTGAGCAGCCCTGCACTTGGCCTGCCAGCCTTGTGACGGGCGCCTCAAATCTTGGAAGGGTCTAAGGTCTAAAGATAGACCCTTGCCCTATGCAAAGAAATGGTGAGTGCGAAGAATGAAATATAGAAAGTTTTGAAAAGCAGGATGCTTACAAAAGTGTAAGGTCCTTTTGACTGGTCAGCAGGATCTTACAATTTTGTAAAGCATCCTGTGCAAGGTTGTGCCTGAGAAAAGATGAAAAATACAAATGGAAAATTGCAGCACTTCTTTACAGCTTGTATAGCAGTTGACTGGTGCTTTAGGATGGGTAAAGCTTGATGGGTAAGGCCCACGGGAGGCTGACATTCCTGAAATCTGGGGCTCAACTGTTGCCTGTCCTAAACCCCTTCAGGAATGCCCTCACCCTTGGCCTTACCCTATGCTTTACACTCAGCAACAAAGAATTAGACTATTCTTCCTTCAACCCCGACTCAACTACTGCCTCATCTTAGCTCGGGAATGCCCCCCACCCTTTAGCATTACCCTACACTTTACACTCAGGGACAAAGTGTTAATTAACCTGTTCTTCCTTCAATCTCGAGGACCCAGAACCCCCTCCTGCTCCATCAAGATGTTGTAATTATTTCTGTGTTAATTTCACACTCCCTTCAGTCATCCCCTGATTTCAGGAGACTCCATCTTTCTATTATTTCTTTTAGACTAGCAGTTTCTTTTCATAAAAACATGATGAAGGATAAAAAATAATAATAAGATCTTCATTTAAAAGGGACATTTGAACTTCAAACTTCCCACCATTCTCAATCATTTGCCTTAGCTCTCTTCCCTCAAACCACCTGAGGTTCTCAGGTTTGAACCTTCCTTATCTGATTGGCTTGGGAGAGAATCTCCAATGTGTCTTCCTTCTCCACAACCCACCCCCCACAGGACCCTGAACATCTCTTCATCTTTTCATCTTCACTAGAATTTGGCATGCAGAATTTGACCTGCTTGACCAAGTGTCACCTTGCCCGCATTCTTTGGGCTTCTGACCCCCCAAGGTCTTTGGAGATCAACCACAATACTTTCAGCTCATACTGCATGCAAGTAATTTCTGAATTGATTTCAGTTCATACTGCATGCAAACAAGGGTTCTCAATTGACTGAGACATCCCTTTTTTCTAGTGAAAGCATGCTATACCATTGTACATAATGTATCTTGTGCATTCAGGGCCTTTTTTGTAATGTAAAACTCCGTTATAAAGTCATGCTAAAGAGCCAATTTTGTAATGTACAACTTGATTATGATGTATTGCTATAGATGACTGCTTGATCTTAGTCCTCAGAGATCTTGCTCATGATTGAATTAGCTACCTCTGGTGTCTTGATTAATGGAGCCCATCATTTCCAAGGAGCTTTTTATGTAAGGTTACTACACAGAAAAAAAGCTAGTAATTCGTCTGAATTCAGGAATGATTCTTATCTGTATGAAACCTGATTTCATTCTGCTGCCATCATTGTGGACAGGCTGCAAACCCATCTAAGGTAGTGGATGACATACTTGAGAGTTTTGTGCGTTCCAAGCGTACTCTGTTGACGAGGGTATCAAGCAAGTTAATGTACAGTGAAAAGATGGATGACAAAATTGGAGACTTTGTCCAAGAGCTAGAGCGCAGCAGTACATGGATGATTGGACGTCGAGAGGTCAGTGGCAAATTGAAACTTTTTCAACACTGGAATTCATCCAGTTCTGAAGCTAACCTTTCTTATCAGGTTGCTGTTTGGCAGCCAAGAGTTCCCAGAGAAAGACCTAATTGGACCTTTTTGGAAACGAGAAATCCTCAGATTGATGAAAAATTGCCATCTTAAACTAGATAGGTCATCATCTGCATGCAATTTGGCTGAAAAAACCATGATGAGGCTGGCTCAACCTACATCTCAGAAATAATACAGCATTTGGGAATCAGGTGATTGCAAAGGGAATCCTGAAGCGTGTAGATCGCAGCAAATCACACCACTGTGCAATGAGATTCGACAACCGTGATGAGTTGGCATATCACAAATTGAGATGTGCACTACGGCCCATCTCATGCAACAACCCTGGCTGTGGAGATGCTTTCTCTGCCATCTATGCTGAACCGCATGATGCCTCCTGCCCTTTCAAGCTTCTTCCATGCCATTTAAAATGCAAGGCTACAGTGACCCGCAGCAATATGGAAAACCATTGTGCCACAGTCTGTCCAATGAAGCCCATAACTTGCCCATTTCATCATGTCAGTTGCCCCACTTCCATGCCACAGGTATGTAATATGATCACAACTGCCTAAAGCATCCTTAGATCATCCATCACTCCGTATTGCCTAATTCAAACAAAATTCACACACCAGCAAAGTTTTCTGCTCCAACTTGAAATGCATGATCGTGTCTCCATTCTCATCAGCATCTTGTGCTTGAAACTACACAAGATCTCCACTTGAAAAATTTCTTGATGTTGATAGACAAAACAGGCAACTGATTAGTTGCTGCCTGGTAGTTAAATAGCTGCAGCCTGGTAAGAAAGAAGAGCTTTGTTACAGATCAATTAGAAATGTGAAAACAAAGTTTTGTTGTGATTGGTGGAGGTGGTGCAGGGAGAGGTTGAGAAGCATTGTGAAGATAACATGGGGCAGCACTTGTTACTGCTTCTCAACAGCCTGCAAAATCAGAAGCTCTCCATCGGCATGCAAAGCCAGCGTATCCAGCTTATTGAGAAGGTTTATAACTCACTTCATGTCAACAACAGCAAGGATTATCCTAGAAATCATCAATCCCTATGCAATTTACAGCATTGAGCAACCAGCTTGAACCCTACATCATATTGAAGATTTGACAAACTTGGCTACAAATACCACCCAAAATTTCATTAGTATGATCAAAAAGTGAACTTTGTGATGACTGGTGCAGGCTATGGCAGTAGGCCAAAGGGGTGAAGCAGGTGATATGGGATCAGTCCAGTCAACTCTTAGGGAACATGAAATTCGTCTGAATTCATTGGAGCAACAGCTGAAGAAACTCCAGCAGGATGTGAAGGCAACAGATGTTTCTGCAGAAGTTTTGCAACTGCGACGAGAGGTTCGCAATCTTCAGAGACAGAATTGCAACAGCCCATGATGATAACAACACATTTCATGAGCTTGCGTCAGACCCAGCATGGAACTTGATTTCTTTCCAAACCCTTTGTGAATTTATCTGGATAGATGAAACAAGGAAAATTGGCAAATCCCCCTGAGATTTTAGCTTGCCAGAATCTTGCCTGTCTTAGAGGGCTTACATTCAAAGTTTAATTCTTTGAGACAAGTGTGAAGCTGTATGAAATCTACCACCTGTGATTGACCCAGCATCCCACACATCAGCGCTCATTAGATTCCAGAAAATACCAAAAAAGAAAGGGCTACCATCACCAGGGAACCATACTCTAGAACAATTACCCAATTTTACTGGAAAGTTTGAACACACTGATTGTATATACACTACCAGGCTGCACAAGCCATTTTACAAAAGACAATAGTGGCATCAGACCAAACTCCCCTCAGTTCAGAATCAATCCAAATGTACCATGTATCCATGTGTGTTATCAATCATGTGATACCATTGGCACCTTCACCATGAGCCAACAACAAAAGCATTGTATGAAACCAGTCTCTACAAGATGAACCCAACATACAAAGGAGGATTTAGGAAAGCAGACAGCAATCACCTCATGTTCAGTTGAGTTGCCAAAAGAAAACACAAAATGGCAACCGGTCACAGCAACACACTACCATACCATGTTGCACAAGCATATATCATGCTAAAGGATCAAGGTGACAGAGACAATGATGCCTTGATGTATGATAGTATTATCTGTTCATATCTTTTCTCTTGTTTCAACAAAACAGAGTTTAGCAGGAGCTTGGTCAACAGCTTAATGCCTTTTGTGTGCGCAGCATCTACAAGCTGGATTCAGTGTCCAGTAGTTCACAAAACCTCCCTGAATGGAAAATTCGTTCTCTGCATGTATTCCCTGTAGATCCACTGTTATGATGCTGTTGCCAGAATGGTGATGCATATTCTTTAGTTGCAAAGATGGACTGAGAGCTTCAAACATGCAATGTAGACATATTGTGCACAATTTCATTGAGAAGAGCAGAATTACTCATCATATGTACACTTGTTAATCCAGTTGCAAACTGCTATTCCTACTAAACTGAATCTCAGTAGCAAACTAAAGAATTCGTTGTTTAGCCAAATGGATTCTCTAGCTATGGGAAATAGAAATGCCATTTTGACCTTAAACCACAACCACGTGATAGCCATCCACCTTACTTTGAGAAAAATGACCCAAAAACAATCAATAAAATGCCATAAGCAAGCCTTCACCAAACTACTCCATCACCCGAAAATAACATGCATCATAAGTTGTAGGTTCTTTGTTAGGTAGAAACACACATTAAAGTCATCCACAGAGATAGTAAAACCCAAGAATAAAACCTCAAATTTCCCTAAAATTGAGGATCACAATTAACATGTAGGATGGGCTTGTGTGCTAAAGGAAGATAAACTATGTCCTCAACCCAAGATAATTTGAGTTTACTTTTGTTTCATATGTCTTGCCTGTGTTTACATGTCTACCCGGGGGTCTACATAGGTTATGGGATACCTAAGGGGGACTTAAGCTTTACACAAAGCCTGCTTAAGAGGTTGGCTAGAGATTTCTTTAAGTAAAAGGATATCTAAAGTTTATTTAAGGGGTTACTTGAGGACTATTTAGGAAGACATCTCAAGATTTACCTAGGTTATGGGATACTTACTAATTATTTAAGGGACATTCAAGGGCTACCTAAGGAATCCAATGAGACATTTAAAGACTTACTTAAGTTATATGATATCGAAGGGCTATTTAAAAGACTACATAAAGCCTACCTAAAGAGTTACCCAATGATTATCAAATGCCTACATATTATATATTGAGTTACATAAGGACTACATAGAGGATTACTTAGGGAAAGACTTAGGCATTTACCTATGTCATGAGATACTAAAGTGTTATTTACAGGATGACCTTGAGCCTACTTAGGTTATGGGATACTTAAAAATTACTTAAGGGCTACATACATTGGCTTGTGAGGCTAGCTAATGATTTCTTTAGTTTCTTAGGCTATGTAACACCTTAAGTAATCAGATGTCTCTGTAATTGGTTGTTAGACCATTCCACGTATTCTTAACACAAAACAATAAAAAGGGTTAAAAAGGAATACATTAAGTTGTCACCTAAGTGTGATGTTTTTGAGTGTTTTTTTCTTTTCATGGGATGGTGAGAAAGGTCACAAAGAGACTCATGTTTGCTTGTGTTGATACATGGGTGATGACTTGAAAGTATTACAAGAGGAGCACATAATTAGAACACTTGACTTAGTTTCTCGTAGATGTTTGAAGTCTACTCCAAATCCTATCTCACTTTCATCAGCATGATTACATTGTGCACAAGTCTTTGCTCATGTAGAGGAGTACGTTCGAATAGTATGTGCACTAGTTCTTAGTACATTTGTAGCCTCATTTGACAAGTTTACGAGAGTCCTTTGTTTTCTCCATCCATTTGCTGAGGTTGATTTTTTCACTTTCATTAATAATATCCATTCTAAAACGGAAGTTACTTTACATCAAAAGGCATTTATCTTTACTTTGGTTCATTCACCACGTTTTTCTTCTGATGGCCCTCATGTATGGTGTATGAACTTTCACGAGATTATTATTTCAGATGATTCTGCAAATGATTTCAACCTCTTTTCCAAAATATGTGGGCACATTACTCAAGGTCATGTTCCATCTTTAATATTGCGTTTTTTTTCTGCATCTTGATTTTTAATGTTGGAAAAACAATATGGAGGCATATGTCCATCTTCATCAATTTAGCATAACAACTCATGGTGGGTGTGAGACGATGGTTCTGGTGTTCAAGTGTTGTTAGATTTGCACCTAGATTGGGTGGTGTTATAGGTGGATGTTTGTAATGCTTTTAATTTGGTGTCATGATTAACAATTTCATAAGAGTTACGATTTTCGCCCAATTTTCTAGATCAAAATTTTTCATTTATTTGACAATTTTATGCATGCCCATCTTCATTGTATTTTTAAAAAGTTTCTCAACATGGGGATCTCATAATCATTTTGTTAGAGTTAAGTACATGGCAAGGGGACCCATTGGGAGGAGCGTTGTTTGTTTTGGTTCACCTTCATGTTTTTTGACCTATAGCAGTAGCCCACCTTACTTGTGCTTTCCTTTCATTGGCAGATGATACACATATAATAGGTCCCACATCAAATGCAGTTCCTATTTTTATGATTATAGGAAGAGTTTTCAACATTAGGGCTTTCAATGTAATCAACGAACTATGTGGCTTGGTTTCTACAAGGTGACGCACCCCCATGCTCCTTGATGGACTCAAATGTGAGTCCAAACGGAAAATAATGGAAGAGCAAGGAGTTGGGGCACGTTCCCTGGCTCGCAACACTTTGAGGGGTAAAGGGGCATGTTAGAGCTCCGGGATGGGACTAGGAAGAGTGACAAGCATCAACTACTCATATAGACTTGCACAAAACCAAGACAAGGTGGTTAGTGCATAGTTGGAACACTTTTGGTGCTAGGACAAGCCACGGGCAACTCGGACTCACAAGACTTATCACGGCCTGGACTTGGGGGAAGCCACCACCTTCCCCCTTATAATATACTCTGTGCCTCTCCACGAGGCCCACATCCATATGGCTTTTATTCTCGAGACTCCCAAGTGGGAGTCCCGAAATTACCAAAGTTAGGACTTTCATAACTTTGGAGCCTCATAACTTTGTGTGCAGACCTCAGATTGAAATGAGATTTGAAGCAAAGTTGTAGCCCTCGTCGAGAGCTTTCCAACAGTATGTGGCATGTCACCTACACGCAAGGAAATCGGGTCGATTCTTGACTTTTAGTGCTCGAGAGTCAAATTACCAATTTGACTCCTGGCCTTTCTTTTGGCCATAACTTGTGTTTCAGATGTCCAAATGGGTGATGCAAGCCCATTTTAGACATCTACGTTTCAACAGCTTTCCAACGATATAAAGAACTCCTTGAGCTATTGGGTTTTGACCCTTGCAATCACTCTCTGAACATTCAGGAGTCCATTAGGATTCCAACTCCCAACATGGGAGTTCACTTGGGAGTGTGAAGGTTCTTTCCCTCACACTCTTTTGCACTCACGGGGCATGAGAATGCGACTCCCAGGCTTAATCTTGGCTTACACTCTTGCAAGCCCCTTTTGCCTCAGTTGCAAGCTCTAGGCTAGGGTTATGACACAAGGGTTGGACCATTTTGTATCACTTATTATTGGTTTTTTACTTTTGATTTAAGTTTTCGTATTTTGGGTGCATTGGTAGAATCCATATCATTTCTGGCTAAGGCTCTTCATGAGGATCTTAGGATGATATCTAATCTCCTTATGCTTGCAGATCCTTAGGCAACTTTTATAATGTTATCATTATGTTAGCTTTAATGTTATAGTTATTTGCTTCGTATAGTGTTTCCATTTCCAAGCATTTTGCAACATTGTGCTGAGTTTGATACTTGTACCATAATTACATTGGAGAAGTTATTTGGTGTGGGTCTTTTCATGGTTTTATCAATCACCTACTTCGTTTTCAAGCCATTTTTCTTATTTATTTGGGCAAGTTTGACCTCCCTTTTATAGTTCAAATTGTTACTCTCGTATTCTTGGGATGTTAGGCATTGATCGTTCCTGCACTTGTCATTCGTTTCCAACAAGATGATTGTCTTATCCTTTTGGATGCAATAACACATGTTGAGATTGACATTTCCTCGTTCTAGATATACTACGAAATGCATGAACCTTGTTACCCTAGGTTGTCCACTTTCATGTCCCACCTTTTGAGAGCTTAGTGGTTTAGTTTTATCCCCAGTTATAGGTTTCTATGACATATTGCCTACATGAGCAAAAGTTTGCCTTGTTTTTAGCGAATGTTCTTTCAGATATCATGTAAACACATCTCCATTCATGTGCAGGTCCAAGGGCAAGTGCTTGATTAAAACTTGTCCTACCACATCAACATTTCATTTATCGTTATCTCATTTCCTTATAACATTATGTACATGTGTTAGCTTACCACATCCTACAATAACCCATTTTTCACAGTGTAATTGTGGTCATACCATTAACGACCTAGGTACCTATTTGTTTCAACGCCCTTGTGAAAGTGAATGTATAACAGCCCATGATATGATTAAGGATATTATCGTAGTTATTTGCCTTGGAGAGTGGAGCACATGTTTAGAGGGAGGTCTCCCACCTTTTCCCTCACCACATCCGATGACGAATGGATATCCTTATCACTTGAAACAACTTCCAAACCTTGATGGACGTCATTATTACCAACCTAACTCGGACAAATATGGTGTAGCGAACATCGACGATGATAACACATGTAATGATGATGGCTATTTTGGAGAAGACATGATCATACATTGAGTGAACACTAGATGATGATTTCATTCCTGTTGTAATTGAGACATATGGGTGTCATCATTCTTGTTTTGATTCATTTTTTACCACTTGTGCATAAACCACTATTGTGTGTCATCAACAATCTTCTTTAGTTTTTTCGATGCATGTGACGCATTCCTAAGTCCCTTGTTGAACCCACTTGAAGGTCCAACTATGTAGAGTTGCGGAAAGTTGGGACTTGAGGGTTGCGCCCGACTTCTAGCACAAAAAGGGGGTAGAGGGGTGTGCTAGAAGTCTCGGGATTAGAGTAGGAAGAGGGACTAAATTATCAAGCTTGAATCTGCATCCAAAATCAATCACAAGAGGGTTAGTTAGCATTCGGGAACACCTTTGGGTGTTGGGACAAGCCACGGGCACTTTGACACACAAGACTCACCACAGCCCGGACTCGGGGGAAACCACCACCTTCCCCCATATAGTATTCTTTACATCTCACCGCAGAGGCTACATGCGAATGGCTCTTTTTCTTAGGACTCCCAGGTTGGAGTCCCGGGACTTTGGACGCTCATAGCTCCTCGCCTTGAACTCGGATCGAGACGAGGTCTAAACCAAAGTTGTAGATCTCGTCGAGAGCTTTCCAACGTCGTGTCGCACTTCTTGATGCGACGTTGGGAAGAGGTCGATTCTTGACTTTTAGTCGTTGGGAGTCAAACTGGTAGTTTGACTCCCAACCCTTCTTTTGCCCATAACTTGGGTTGCAAATGCCCAAATGGCCCATGCGAGGCCATTTTGGGCATCTACACTTCAAGACCTTTCGATTGATATAAAGAACACACCAATGTGAGGAGATTTGACCCCTCAAGTTGTCTTCTAAATTTTCGGGAGTCCCGGAGGACTCCATTTTCTCACTTTTGGGAGTGTGAGTTGCATTTTCACACTTGGCCCCAAAGTGGGGTTGCGACAATTCTTGTTTTGATTCATTTTTTACCACTTGTGCATAAACCACTATCGTGTGTCATCAACAATCTTCTTTAGTTTTTTCGATGCTTGTTTTTTACTACAGATAGCGTGCACAAGCCATAATGATTCTTCAACGAGCTATTGCACTTGGTCAAGGTTCTTCATCTCTTTCACACATCATAGCTAATGCACCTTCGTTGTTAGCCGATTTATGATAAATGACAACTTTTTCCTCTTAAGGCTTCTTTATTATCATTGATTGTCATTTCGTAACCATGAGTCCTCTTTGCTTTTACATTTTTTTTTCTTTTGTTTTTTTTTTGGTTTGTGTCCACTCATGTTCTCTTTTGCCTTGTACCTTTGATGGATGGGTTCCCAGCCCTTATTTTTATTTACAGGGGTTTTCTTCTTCTTTTTCTTTTTTCAGGACCATTGTGTACTAGAGAATGGGCGGGCTAGGCTACTGTTTGATTCTAGGGTTGTGCACATGCACATAAGTTAGCCTGCCCCGCTCATGAAGCTCGGCAGCAAGTCACTGATGCGGAGTCTGAGTGACAGGGCTGACATGTCGCAAGGTTGCCCTTGTTCCATCACCACTGAGCCACCCATTTTCATCCTCCAAGGACTTGTTTATTGCTGCCTCCAGCCAATCTGTTTTGTTCTTGTTCTTGACACAGCCGACTTGATATGCAAGGTGGCCAGCACTTTGACTTCTAAGGATCTAAATCCCAGTGCTGTCAGAGTACCGTTCTGTGGCTGAGCGGACATTTTCGTGTCCATGTGCACAAGCCTTCTGGTTCCCATCAAGGTCCTGGTGAGCTTGTTAAAGGGGCCCATTAGACCTATTCTACAGCAGAGATGGAGCAAGCTACTGCCAATTGTTACTCCCCACTCCCAGTGAAGTCATGGGTGAGCCTGACAATGTGACTAAAGTATAGGTGCCTGAGAATAGGGTTTGGCACCCTCCCAAAGGTACTCCAGGACTTAGGCCCTGTACTACTTGGGCTCTGATTGTGATCCTATTACAGGACCTCAGTCCTGGAATAGCCTCACCCTGCATAAAGACCCTGCATAAGGACATCTTCTGGCCTTAGCTCAAAAGCAATTATATGTTACAAGCCCCCACCATGGGGGATCTTACAAACAAAAAGCCCTACAAGTTGCCATTTGTCCTACCTACAAAATGAATAGGAATTCTTTTTCTTGGTCTGTAGTCTTGACAGGACCCTTCCTTGAAGGCGCAACTTCGTAACCATACCCATGCGAAAAGCACTGCGTCATTTTCAGCGTACTCAGAGGGCACCTTATTACCATGAAAGTTGCTTTGCTGAGAGGAGGAACTTTTCAGGTTTAGAATGTTCAGTAGCTGTGCTTTACGCATGGTAATGCCCTTGGGGGAGGGCATTCTCAGAATAATGGGCTGCCTTGGCTCCGCCTTGTGCAAGCGCCCCTATTCTGAGAATGCCCGCCCCTTGTGCTTGCCTAACACTTCTTTTGTTAGAATGCACATTGGAAAGGCCATCTCAGTTTTTGCAGCCACAAAAGTGGGCAATTATAGAAAACCCCACAAGGAACCTCCAGAAAATGCAGTCTCGGAACATTCCACCCTAGAGTTATTTGGTTGCCACTACTTTTGGTGAACTGAAACCCAATTTCCCCACCCCTCCCAAATTACAAAGGTTTTCCGTTGCCAGAAATGATGGGAAAAAAAAAAGTAGAAATCACCAGATTTGCGTACTTGCTTTTTATTCCGTAGCAGAAAAAAATATAAAAGGATGATTAAAGATTTGTACTTTATTTCTGGTTAATAGCCAGATCTGGCTAAATCTTCACAGGGATGATTGCCACTTTTGCTACACTTTCCCTATGGATGATAGCCACTTTGGCCACAAACCAAAAAAATCCCTAAAAAAAACGCACTGGTCCTTAGCTCTCTGGTATATCTAGGAACCCGCGGCGTCCTGTTCATCGTCTCGGTCGTCACGAGTCTTGTGCGTGACGACGAGGATCATCCGTCAATCATCCATAGGCGGAAGATCCTCGGGAGGGAGCGGCGCTCACGAGTAGTTTGTTTGCAGAGAGGGTCTGACTGGGAATCTTGCCGTGCCGTTGTCGTTAGCGTCACTGCCTCCTCGAGGGTTTCGAGTTTTTTTGGCCCTCTCCCGATGCGGCAATAAGCGCTACTCCGACCTTTCCAGTGGGGGCAATTTTTCTTTTATTCTTCGAAGCTGGAAGTGTCGAGAAAGGAAACAGGCTTTTTTTTGGGGGGGGGGTAAAAAGAACCATTAGCGATGGCTGCGGTGTGTGTATTGCAGGCGGGTGTAGCAACATCGGTGCTGGGAGCTGGAGCTGGAGGAGGAGGAGGAGGAGGAGGTCATCATGACTGTAGGCCGGATACGTCCGGAGCATCTTCCAGCAAGACCGCTGGAACCTCTTCTAGTGGAGGTCAGACATCCGGTTTTGACTTGTCAAATGGATTCTTACGGCCTCCCGTCATCCCTCGGTTCCCCCCCAATATTGTGCGCCAGTTGAGTATAAAGGCACGTCGCAATTGCAGCAACATCGGTGTTGCGCAGGTAGTGGCGGCTTCTGCTACGGATCGCCCCTCTTTGGATGCTATCTCGGCCTTGCCACAGGCAGATGTGCTCGAAGGCCAGCAGCTAGGGTCTGCACATGCGACAGCCGGAGCTAGCAATTTTGGCATCGACACGACGCTGCTGTCGCAAGCCATTGCAGCGCCTCGTAATGGCATCCTACCTGTGGAGATAGCGAGGCCGATGGCGAGAGCCACACTTGCGGTCCATGGCGGTGGGTTGTTTTCTCTCTGTTCTACCGAAGTAAAAATGCACCTTTCCTTGTTGCAGTCGCCAGAGATTTTGAGAGGACAAAAACGTGGATTGTTTCCAACAGTACAAGCATGTGTTGTTTTTGCTAGAATTTGATCTACCTTCCCATGTTGCCTCATCATCATTAGCTGTCAATGTTGGTTAGGACAACTACAGTTCTAAACATTGCAAATTGCGCTTGGCAACAATCACTCTGCAATGCATTTTTAGTCTTCAATTGCCCATCTTATGGGGTTTCTACTGTTGTCTCCTTATTGAACAGTATGAATGCTCTTGTTCTGATATGTAGTTTTGTAAGTGGATATGTATTTGTGATTCTATTTGTGCAACTGCATCTCTCATCAAAGCAATTTTTCTTGTTCTTTGTGTCTTTTGGGTGTAGGCGAGAAAACTGGACGACGAAATGTACAGGATGCCCTCATAACTCCAATCTGCCAGACTTCCACCTATTTCTTTAGGGATACAGCTGAATTGATTGCTTTCCAGGTAATTGTGTGAATCTGATGTGCAAGTAGGGCTAAAATTCCAGGAGCAGAGTGGTTCTGAGGGTCTGTTGTCAGAAATTTTGCCATGCATTTCTTCTGAAGTTTCTCTGCGGTTGACTCAACAGAATTGAAGAGATTCCCTTCATCATGTAGTAATGCTGCTACTGTTTCTGGTTACCTTTGCCAGGAAGGGACACACACCAGCTTTGAGTATGGCCGATATGGTAATCCAACTACAAATGCTGCTGAAGAGAAAATCAGGTCAGCTGCACACTTACAAGCTATGTTTTTATTAAAGGCTTGGAAAAAGTGCTTTATTCAAAGTCTCTGTTGCCTTATTTAGTTTGTCGACTTCATGGGAGCATTTGACTCAACTCTCTGATTCAAAAAAGTGCATATTTGTAGAGATTTGCTATATTTTCTATCAATTCTTCACTAGAGCCTTATGGACCCATAGAACTGATTTTTTTGATGTAGGACTTTGTAGATCTCTGTTGTGGGCTAGTATTTTGCTGATACTTGTTGACTTACTTGATTGGCCTACTGGTGCAGTGCCCTTGAGGGGGCAGAATCAACACTGTTGTCAGCATCTGGAATGTGTGTGACTACCACCATGCTTCTTGCTCTGGTTCCAGCACACGGCCACATTGTGACCACTACAGATTGTTATCGCAGGACTCGTCAATTTATCCAGACAGTGCTCCCAAAAATGGGCATCACAGTACTTCCTTGACTTCACCTGGCTTATCAGGAAAACTGTTAGTGCAGGGATGAAGTTTTTATAGTTTTCAGTCATAACTGTTACAGGGTTTTCTGGGACAGGGAGTGTTCATGCTTGCAATGAACTTGAAGAGCAGTCAATAAATTTGTATTTCAAGAAGTTCATGAATCATTCTCTTGTTTTGCAGACAACAGTGATTGACCCTGCAGACACTGCCACTCTTCAGCATGCCCTAGAAACAAAAAATGTTAGTTTTTATTTCTGCTTCTGCAAATTCTTCTTTCAAAATTTTGTTTTTCATGTGAAATATCTTCTCTGTTTGGAAGCTTTTGTGTCCTGATTCCTGGTATCTTTCTAGCATTTATCCTCATCACTTAACCTTCTCCAATTGCTTACGGAATTGCTGGGTGTTGGTTGCTGATCCAGGTATCGTTATTCTTCTCTGAGTCACCTACCAATCCCTACTTGCGGTGTATTGATGTGGAACTGGTTTCAAAGCTCTGCCATGCCTATGGAGCACTGGTTTGCATAGATGGGACATTTGCAACGCCTGTGAACCAGCAGGCATTGGCCTTGGGGGCTGATCTTGTACTCCAGTCTGCAACCAAATACCTTGCTGGTCACAATGATGTGAGTGAAGAGTTGTCGCAGTATACTCTCTTTGACACATATTTGCAGGCAATTTGTTGAGTAAAATTTCATGTTTCCAGAGATTTAAATGCTGTCAGGTGGCAAACAGTTCTGTTGTCAGGTATAGATTAAGGGTGAGAGAATCTCTTCTGAGTCCGATATAGCTTTATTATGTTGTACCAGTACTTTCAATCAGTGATGGAGAGCTTTTGCAAAGGTTTTTGACTATTGGAGAAGCAGGTCTTGGCAGGCAGCCTCAGTGGGTCAAAGAAGTGCTTGACTCCTGTGAGAGCTCTTCACAATATTTTGGGTGGTGTTCTTGACCCGGTGTGTACTCACTTCCTTATCTTCTTCTTGAGTTACTTTTCTATGGAACCTAGGACTGTGCTGCTAATTCTAAAAGATGCTACACCATTATCTTGTCTCCTCTTGCCATTACTTCTGAAAATGTGACAGAAACTCAGGACACAGAATTTTTCGCCTGAATTTTTCGCAGAGTGTTTATATAATCATCTACACTAGTCACTGCCATTCATGATGTCTGATGCTTTGTGAGTGGTACTCATAAGTCTATGCCAGCACTCAGTCTTGTCATGTTAGTTTTGGTTTTTCTGGAACTGACAGAATGGTACCTACAAAGTATTATTGTGTAGTTAAACTTGTGTAATATTGTTTCACATAATTTCAAAGAGAATATCTGCCAGGAAACAGGTGGCACAAGGTTTCTGCGTTTTCTACTGCTGAATACATGTTATGTGCACTGAAATAGTCTGGATATTGGGCTTGGAGCAGAATGCAGCATACCTTATTCTGCGAGGGTTGAAGACTCTTCATATTCGAGTCAGGCAGCAGAATGCAACTGCTATCAAGCTTGCAAGAACATTGGAGGCCCACCCCAAGGTTGACTTTACATTCAGCCCTGTGATGCATAGATCCACTTCTTGCTTTTGTGTCTCATATTCTGTGCATTCCAGATAGAGGAAGATTTAGGGTTCTTCTCTTCTCCAAGAGCTCCATCTTCACAAGCTCCACACGTACACCCAATGAATTCAGCATATTATAATGGATCTGACAGGTCAGGGTGGAAATATGGCAGGTGGTACGTGTACATTATCCAGGCCTAGAGAGTCATCCAGAGCATAGTATTGCCAAGCGACAAATGAGTGGCTTTGGTGGTGTTGTTAGTTTTGAGGTACACATCTAAATCTTTGACTCACCCTTTCTGATTGCAAAGAATGGATGTTGCAGTCTGCTGATCTGCCATTTTTGCATAACTTACAGGCTCTCCTAACAGTGAGTCAGTGTTTGATAGAGACAGACTATTCCTATTCAATGGGAATAGTTGTAGATGACCTTACTTGACTTTTTCTAATTATATTTCCCTGAATCCCATGTCACAGATTGTTGGGGATCTGGAGATGACTTCCAGGTTTATTGATGGTCTTAGAATCCCTTATATTGCACCTTCCCTTGGTGGATGTGAAAGCCTTGTGGAGCAACCCACAATTATCTCTTACTGGTAAGTTGGGTCTATCTGTTGGGCTCTTTTGCATATCCTGGTCCTATCTGATTCTAGGTGTACTAACTTGTGGATTACAACTTTACAGTAGACATTGGGCTCAACAATTACAATGTTGATGTTGTGCGTTTGCCTGTAACAGGGATCAAACACCTGCAGAGAGAGCAAAGCTGGGCATTAAGGACAATCTTGTCCGATTCAGCTGTGGGATTGAAGATTCTGAAGACATATTTCATGACATCCTACAGTCATTGGATGCTCTGTAACTCACTCTTCTATAACCTCTGCTCTGGTCTGATTTAGCCCAAAGGTCTTACGGAGAGAGTGTGTGGAATGGAGGAGGGACACAATCATTTACTGTACTGCTGAGAGATGGTCTTGAACAGGGTTGAAAAGAATGAGGAGAAACAGTAAGTAGCTGGTGGTTGAAGTCTTTTTTGGTTGGTGATGAAAAGGTTTGAATCCTGATCATAGAGACTCAACAATTGAATTAATGAAGCTACAGAATTTTTTGGTTTGTTGTGGTAAATGCTTGCTTGAAAATCTACAATTTCCAATGTCCCAAATGTAAACCATCACCCATCTATCCAACCCTCCATACTTTCTGCCTTGTGCAAAAAATTTCCCTCCCATTTGCCAAGGCACTTCAGGACTAGAACCATGTCTTGAGGCTAAGTGCCTTTCAACTGGGTCCCTACTATTACATTATCACTTACTGTTAACTTCTGCATTGGTTGAGACAGCCATTCACAATTAGAAGCCACAACTTAGTTTCATTGTTTGTAAACACTAGCATGCAAATGTCCAGGCCTAAGCATCTCCAGTGGTGCTCTTTCTATGCCCCCCCATTGAACTTTGCAGTTGTCAAAAGAGTGCCAGGTGTCATGGTTATTGTGAAGTCTCACAGTAGTTCTGCAGAGCAAAACAGAACTTCATGTTTTGCTAGAATTGAAAAAAATCAAATACATGTTTTGCTGCAAGGAGCATAATTTGAACTTTGCACCAACTTGACATCAAGTTGATATGTCATGCAATACAAGATTGGCCCCCAACGTTATTGGAACTAAGACCACCTCCACCGGGAAAGCCAGAAATGGCTCGGCAATGGCAATTTGCAGACCCATGCACCAAGCTGTTGGTGTAAGAATTTATGAGGCCCATTTTGGAACCCCACCGTGTGCACAAAATTAGACTTGGCATTTCTTATCCATTGTGCCACTTGAGTGCCAAAAGTCACATGACGCCAACTATTCAGCATTTCACATGGGAGCATCCCAACTTTGGTTTCTTGTGCAGGCATCACAAGTCCATTTGCCATAGCCATGTTTTTATGAGTTCAACCCCAGCATCTGAACTTGTTTAGAATTCGTAGCTCCGTGTTTTTGGTTGCATGAACTTATGGAGCATTGGAACAAAATGCAAAATAACCTCAATGCCAAGTTGCGAGATGAGTTGCAAGATGAAGGTGATGACAGAGATCATTTTGGATGTCTTGATTGAACAACTAGGCGAAAATCTGGATGAAGCTCGTGGTGGTAGCAAACCCAGGCATATAGACCAAAGATGGACACAGGTAGAGAGGTTGGTCACATTCGAATTTTTTGTGATTTCTTTGCAATGTGGCTTGTTTACATGACAAATTTTTCAATGTTGTTTTTGAATGCGTAGAGAATTGTTTCTCAAAATTATGGAAGCAATAGTTGTGCATGATTCTTATTTTGTACATAAGAAAGATGCTACTTGGCTTTTAAGTCTCTCAAGCATACAGAAATGCACGATTGCAATCAAAATGTTAGCATACAGTGTGGCAATAGATTATACTGATGAATATTGTAGATTGAATGAGTTTGCTACACGAGTGTTTGAAAAGATTTGTGAAAGCTATTCAAGGTTGTTTTGAGTCCAATTATTTAAAACAACAAACTCTAGCAAATGTCAAAAAACAAATGAAGATCAACAAAGAAAGAGAATTTCCAAACATCTTTACTTCAATAGATTATATGCATTGGTCTTGGAAAAATTGCCTAGTGGCATGGTAGGGTCAATTTTAGGACAAAAACAAGACAAGAAGCATCATCCTTGACACCATTGTCGATCACTCTTTGTGGATATGGCACGCATTTTTTGGCTTGTCCAGGGGAAACAATGATGTTAATGTTCTTGTCAGGTTGCCTTTTGTAGCAGAATTGTTAAGAGGTGAAGAAGTTAACTTCATGGTGAATGGTACATTTTATCCACACTATTATTTGCTGGTAGATGGAATCTACCCCCTTGGAGTTGTTTTGTGCAAACCATACATGAACCCCAAAACAAGAAGTGGCAACATTTCACTCAAATGCAAGGAGCACAAAAAGATGTTGAAAGGGCATTTGATGTTCTCCAAGCTTGATGGGCAATAATTCAAAATCCTTGCCGATTGTGGGACATGTTCACAATCTATGACATAATGTTTGCTTGTGTTATAATGCACAATATGGTGCAAGTCATTCTATGCCTTTGACAAGCTTGTGTTTGTTGTAATGATCAGCAATGCATTGCCAAAATGCTACACTTCGTTGCCCATTGTGACAAATTGGATCTTGAGAAATGGAGAGAAAGCTCAAAACAAGTTGATGTTCTTTATCTACACAAATTTTTTTTCCTTTCCCATGTTTCACTTGCAAAGAGGCGGGGTCAAACATTACTGTCATGGCAAGAAGGACAAGAGATGGAATGTGATTCTACACCTAGAGAAATATGATTTTTTGTCAAATTTTTGAGGTATTTTTCTAGGCCTAGCCATTTCATTTGCTTTTGGTGAACACCTTTGGGGTGTGTCATTTTAGTTTTGATCTACCACCAAAACTAAATTATTGTTCTAACCTTTTTATTGAGCACTATTAGAGATGCTCTAACAAAGGGGATGTTTAGAATCTTGCACTATTTGTGCATGCAAAACTATCTAGACACCCAAGATATAGCCATAATTTTTTTTTCTCCCCACCAATTATAGTGAAAACCCTCAAAGTACCCTATGACTTTCAATATTAAATATATTATTTCCACAAATGTGAAAAATATTTTAAATCATTTTTTTAAATAACAAGATATTTGAAATGAAATATTGAATTTTCAAGAACATTTTATTTGTCAAAATGAAAATTCCAAAATTGATTAATTATTCAACAAACATGCATCGAACCTACCAAGGTACTACAATATAATGTGAAAGATTACTAAAATAATCACTTTGACTAATCATCACAATTAATCAATTGCAAACAATGAATTTCATTTAGGGCATTGTCTACTGTTATCACTACCCAAGCCATAGGCCTAAGGATAATCCAAAAATATCACAATAATTATTGTTATTGTAGAGGGTACATTAGCTCATGTACCTTGTATTTTAGTGATAATTGTTGATTGGTCCTTGTTTCTAATTGGCTATATAGTTTGATTGGTCCAAGTGGTTGTTATTAGTAGTTTCCCACCTATTTGCACTCCTAATTTCAAATTTGTGGGTGGGGTTGGAAAAAAAGTCAAGTAGCTAAAACTTGGACGTGAGAAATATATTTGCAAGGTCACATATGGAGTGTTGGTGGAAATTCTCTAACGACAAGAAACGTGAATCCTTTCTAGAGCACCCCTTAACAAGCTTTGTCTAATACTCTTCCAAGTCACTTGTCCCACCACTTGAGCTTCTACATGGCATAAGTAGGCCCCATTGGGAGAATATTGCAAACAATTGTTGAGTCACCTCCTCTCCACCATCAAATATGATCCAAAGTTTTGTAGTACAAGATAAACATTTGTAAGCCCTAAACATTTGTAAGCTTCATCTCGAGCTAGAAGTTTAAGTGCTTGCAAATCAAATTTGAAATTCAATTAATTTTAGCTAATTTCAAATAAGTTTCATGGCACACCAAAGACCAAATGTTTTAGTAGACCCAACCTAACATTGCAATTAGCCACAATTTTCATTTCATTTCAAGTCTTTTTGAAACTCTTCGCTTTTCAAAGTTTTAGTGTGCTTATAGAGTTTAGTGTGTATTCCATTTGCACAACATATTTTCAAATTTAAACTTACTTTTCTCAAATTTGTTTGCTTGTACTTCTCTTGTAATTGTGATTCAATAGAGGTTTTAAGTTCCATAGGCTCCTTGGTTTGTTAATTAGAATCTAGCACATCACTTAATAATCTTTCACAAATCCTTATTGTAGAATCTAATGTCAATTCCATCACACCACAATTACATTTAGGTTTTTCTTCTTGATCCAAACTTGCATTGCCTTCCTCTTATGATTGAGACTCCTTAGGGGTTTAAGGTTGCATAAATTCCTTCCTTTCTTAATCAAATTGTAGTGCATCATTTAGTGTTATCTCCCAAGTCCTTGCTTGCAAAATCCAATGTCAATTCTATTTCCATATCACATTTGCATTTAGGATTTTTCTTGTTCATCCAAGCTTGCATTTAAATTTTCTTGTAATTGAGACTTTACAAAGATTGAGGGTTTAATTCATGGCAAGCTCGGATTACATAGTAGTGGTGGATGATGCAAGAATCCTAAAAATTGTCAAAAAAACCTTCCAACCAGATGTGGCTTGTATAAACATGCCAAAATTATAATAATTTCTTGGGATTATCTTGAGGATTTTGTGGAAGGTGAATAGAATAATCAAAACTTCCTTTGCAAGTTTACAAAGACAAAAAAACATGTTAGGTCTTTTACCACAAACACATTGACATGCCCAAGAACAATTTTATAACATTTGTTTATAGGTGAGAAAAAAAATAGCAAAACATTTATTTTATAATAGGGTTGGGATTTTTCATTTCAAGAATGTGTCAAGTTTTAAAATGTTATTATTGTAACCCTAGTCTTGGGCTCACGACCAAAGCAAGGGTTAGCAAAAGTGCGAGCCAAGAGTGAAACCCGAGAATCACATTTCATGCTCTTGGAAGTGTAGGAAAATGAGGGAATGAACCCTCACACTCCCAAGTGAACTTTCATTTTGGGAGTTGGAGTCCCGATGGACTCCCGAATCTTCAGAGGGCAATTGCAGGAGTCAAAATTCATTAGATTAAAGATTTCTTTATATTGTTGGAAAACTCTTAGAACTTAGATGTCTAAAATGGGATCGCATGACCCATTTGGGCACATAAAACATAAGTTATGGCCAAAAGAAAGGTCGGGAGTCAAATTGTCAATTTGACTTTCGACCGCTAAAAGTCAAGAATCGCCTTAATTTCATTATGTATAGGTGGCGTGCCACATACCATTGAAAAGCTCTCAACAAGGGCTACAACTTTGCTTTAGACCTCACTTCAATTTGAGGTTTGCACACAAAGTTATGGGCCTTCAAAGTTGCAAGAGTCCCAATTTCAGGAATTTCAAGACTCTCAACTTGGACAAAATGACATTTGGGTGTTGGCCCTGTGGCCAGGCACAAAAAATACTATAAGGGGGAAGGTGGTGGCTTCCCCCAAGTCCGGGCCATGATGAGTCTTATGAGTTTATGTTTGCCCGTGGTTCGTCCGTGCACCAAAAGTGCTCCAACTATGCAATGACCAATTTGTTGTTTGGTTTGTGCAGGTCTGAGTGAGTAATTGACTTGCTTGTCACCCTTCTTAGTCCCATCTTGGAGCTCCAGCACGCCCCTCTACCCCCAAAGTGTTGCAAATCAGGAAGCTTGCCCCAACTCCTTATCCTTCTGTTGTTTTCACCTTAAACTCACATTTGAGTCTATCAAGGAGCTTGGGAATGTGTTAGTTATATTTTGATTTTACAATGTTTTTTGTGAGAATTTAAAAAATATATATTCTTCATTTTGTTTCCATTCTTGTATGTTGCACTTCAAAACTTATTATGCAATCTCATTTTGAATTATTTTATTTCCTAGATCATTGTGTCTTGGTCACCATTGCAAAAAACCATTTTCATATTCTATTGCACATCATAATTTCACATGAAGAATATTCTATTGCATATTTTCAATGAATTCTAAGTTGCATGTAATGTGTTTTTTGTTATAAACATTCAAATATCCTTGTGAATTGAATTGAATGTTTGGTGCATCTAATAATTAGTGTGATAATCTAACTTTGAATATATTTCCTTTCCTAAGGTTTTTTTTTTGGGTCTTCTATTCAAAATAACATTCATAGTTTGTTGTAAAACACAATTTCATAATTTGTTGTAAAACATAATTTCGTTTTGCAAAGCATATACCATTGTCATCTAAGTTTATCATGACCATTCCAATCTCAATTTTGAATTGAATTCAGAGTTTATTGCACCTTAAAACCAATTTCACAATCCCATTTTCAATTCTTTCTTGTACATAGTTTTTTTTCCCAAGTTTAGAATCATTTCTATAGCATGTTGTCAAACATAAGTTCATATTAGGGAAATTATATCCTAAATTTCCAAATGGATTTAAAGATGCAAATGTATATGACATTATTGTGACTTTTTCAATTTCAATTTCAATTTGAAATCATATTGGATTGCATTACTTGATTTTGAATTCAAACTTTGCCTTGAGATTCTTATTTCCCCCCAAGTTCAACATTACTTGTCTTGTCATAATTTGTTTTCCAAATGTTGCTTTCAAAATCATTTACCTTTTTTTACCATTAATTGCAATTTCATGTCCAATTCCAAGTTTGTTTTAATTACTAAGTTTGAAGTTCATTTCTTCAAATTTTGTCTATTGTGCTTCATAATCAACTCCACAATCTGATTTTGAATTCTAAATCAACCCTACCATGTGCATTTGTTTGGTTTTTTCCAACTTCAAAATCACTTTCCCAATTGTTTTTCAAGGAATGTTTTCAATCATAGCCAATGTCCACTACACCTCAAAGTATTTGTTTTTCGAGTTAAGTTTAAACTATGGAATGTTTGAAGATTATTTTTCCCCATGGTCTAATTCATCATCATAGTCTTTTCCAAAGCACAATTTCATATTGAATTGTGCACTTTTAATAAGTTGGGTCTTTTCTTTAAAAATTGGTCCTTTAATGTTTTTTTGTGATGATGTTATATTTTGCTCTTGTTCCTACTATTTCCAAGTCAATGTTGACTTCATACCCAATGCCATATACCATCTCCCGATGCTTTTCGAATTTAATTACTAAAAACACCTAAAGAAAACTTAAAGAAATGTTCCATCTTTACACTAGGAAACACCTTTAAAGCTACGGTTACTAGATGGGATGTCCCTAAAGACATCTTTGGATGACCTAGAGGTTTTGACAATATCTTTAAATTATTGAAATTTATATTTTTCATTTAAGTGAAAGTCCAAAATTATCATTTCTTAGTGCACCTAGCAACCTTGCCAACACCCTTTGATGTGTTTCTTGACATTTTGTCATTTTTTTGGTGCCCTTGTCATGCTTCTTAACATCCCTTGTCTTTTGAAAAAAAAAATGCTCGATTTGTTTTGTTGAAAATTCAAATCATTTTTGACATGCTTCTTAATAAACATGTTCCTTAACAAGCTTTTCAATGCCCCCAATTTTGTTTTAGCATCTTCCAACATGTCTCATGGTGTCTCCACTCATCCTTCAATGTCTTTTACTTGCAACAACAAATTTTTATTTCTTTTCGACATCTCCTAGCATGCTTCTTGACGCCATTTTCATCCCATGTCATCCTTCCCAATGACCAAGTCATATTTCAATGTCCTTCTTGGTGTCTTGTATCATTCCAAAAAATATTCAACATATTTTGATATGCATTTTGACCCTACCATCCTTGTTGGTGCCATTGTCATCCCTCATCATCAACCTTATCACCCTTGTTGTCCCTTGACATCTTTATCATTCAATTTTTATTTTATTTTATTTGTTATCCCTAGCTTGTTTCCTAGCACCTATGTCATCCTTCTTGACACCTTGTCATTAGTTGTCATGATTCCCACCCTACCCCATCACAATTTCTACCCCACCTTATCAATTTCCTTATGATTCCATGTTGTTTTTGTCCTTCATGTTGCACATTTTGTCAAATGTTATTGAAGACAAATGTTTTATTGATTTTTGGAGTTGCAACGAAATGAAACTAAAAATGCACTCCCTAAATTCGTGCACTTTGAACTTAGAAAAACATGTGGGAGCTCCAAAATGGGTTTAGAATGAAGGTGTTTTACACTCATGGACAAATTAACTTACATAGATCAAACTTTGTCACTTGTAATTCAAGCTCACATGACTATTCCAATTTGACATTTTAAAAAAGAGGCACCATTCTGCTCCTTTTATTATGTTTTTTGGTTTTGTTCCAAAGGTTGCATTGAAATGGTTAAAATCCTTAGGACTCCCAAGTTGGAATTTCAAAAATTGTTAAGATATGGGTCTTACAACTTTGCATGTTCATAACTTTTGCATACAAATTCAAATTGAAAAGATAATGCAAAAAACATTGTAGCCTTTGAAGAAATCTTTCAAATGCCATATTGCACAATAAATTAAAAAATCATTTGACCATTTTCCCTAAGTTTTAGTGGTTGGGAATCAAACTATCAATTTGACTCTTGACTCTTCTTTTGATCATAATTTGAATTTCAAAACTCCAAATGAAGAATGCAAGCCCACTTGTGATATTGACACTTTGAAAATTTTCCAATTGTATAAATAATCCTCGATTTGAACCAAAAATTCAAGACATTCTAGGACCAAGTTTTAAAATGATTCTCATTTGGGAATGCTTGGGACTCATCTCTTTTGCATTTTCTCATGACAAATTTTGGGTTTGTGACTAAAATTGGGGCATGAGAGAAAATGTAAGTTAAGAAAATGTTTAAGGATTCAAACATTCTTTGGTCACAAACTCAAAACTAAAGTTGCAACACTTTTGTTGTTGTTCTTATTGTCCTTTACAATCCCCCACCATACCATGAAGTTGTCATTCCCCTTGCCATTGTTTGAGCCTAGACAATACAATTTCTAAACTAAAAACCTATATTTCAACCCTAATTTTTACTAGGGATACTAAAATTCAAAACATCTTGAAGGTCAATGTCTTATCTTGGGACATCTTGTCAAAGAAGGGCATTGACAACCCTATTTGAAGTGACATGTTCCCAAATTTAACACAATTTGACTCCACTTTTGGGTTGTTCATTTTGAAAACATGCTACTATCACCAAAAGAGAGGGATCTAGACAACAACCAGACCCCTCTAACTCTGCTTGCTTGCTTATGACAGATCGAACATTAAGCACTCACACATCAAAAGAGCATGCACAACAACATTACCGACACAGACTCATCTGAGCCTCTGCAACCACAATTCCTACTCAGAGCTTCCAGGATGGAATTTCACAATTCAGATTTACACAAAAAATCTCCGCCAACACAAGCGTCCACCCTCCTAGGACATCAAACAAAGGTCTGACATACATCAGTCTATGATCATGCTCTCCTCCAGAAACAGACCACTCAAACTGTCGATCTCATGCACTTCGCGCCAAGCTGCTCTGTTCTACAACCTCGATCCTTACTCAATCCTATTCTTCCCAAACTCAGGAGCTAGCCTTCTCCTAGTTTCTAACGCAGCGGAAGACAATTAGTAAAACTAGCCACAAAGCTCTGAGCTCCTGCCAAAAAAATCCTCTCCCCCAACATTATCTCTAAAAATCTCCCCCAAACTCATCCTTTTTCCTCCTCCTCTTTCCATCCATTCTGCCTTCCTCCATAAGCACCTTCCTGCCCATGTCCAACTCCCAGGATCCCACCCTCAATTGCCACTCACCTCCATCATGAATGCCAATTCCGGCGCTGCCAAGCATTGTCGCCGCCTCAAACCATAAAGGCCAATACCCTCTGTTTTCCGTAATCCCGTGCCGTCCTCCTCAAGTGGTGAGTTTCCATGATCAAACCAAAGCAGCCGCCATGCATTGCCTTAGTGATGAGAAGTAATGCGCCGCCAGCCAAGTGCTGGTGCAAACAAAATCAGGATCTGGATCAGAACGGCAACGTTGTCCGGTCACCCCATGTTCGGTTACACTACTCCTTGGGGGTAACCTTACACATGAACATATGAAAGGCACACACCATGGAATGTATGAAATATTTACACTTTACACCTCCTCTTTCCAAGCGAAAGTTTCAATGATTGTGCATAGGAAGAATATTCAATATTTATGGATGTAAGGTATGATAAGATTCCCCTTCAAATAGAGTAGGAAATATCTAGGAGAGTTTTACAAACCCCACACATTAAGGAAGGTTGATAGTGGATTGTTAAGTTTTGTAAAATATGAAAGGTCTACGACACAAAAGCGGATTCCGTAACCGGGACTCGAACCCGGGTCGCCTGGGTGAAAGCCAGGTATCCTAACCATCTAGACTATTACGGAATTACTCATAAGACATTAAGCGCTCAAGTTTTCTCATATTTATACCTCGAACAACCGCCTTCATGAAGAAAATGCAGCACGAGCGATGTTTGCTTCAGACTCCAGAGTTCTCCAGGAACTGCCCGAAGAATGAACGGGAAAATCTCCGCGGAAGATGTTATTTGCGTCTGATCCAGAAGACGGCCTGAAATTCATGAGCGTGTGAAGATCCATTTAAAATTTTCAAAGAACGCCTGGAATGGAATGCTAAAGGAATTCGCAGTGCGCAATAACCTCGTGTGGGAAATTATTATTATACGCCTGCAGGTTTGTTCCGCTTCATATGGCGTATCCTTTTGGCAGTTATGTTGGTGCTTTTTTTCTGCAGTCAATTGCGCTCCTTTCGTTTTGCAACTTCTCTTCACCGTTTTCTCAGATTCTTTTGGAGGAAGCTCAGATCTTTGCGTTCAATTAAGTGCATTTCTGTTTGCAGGTTGCAAATTCGGTGCAAGGTGTGAACTTTGTCTGGTTTGGTCTATTGAAGCAAAGTTCACAGAGATCATGTGAAATTTGTAGCATTTTTGGCATCGACATGGGGTGTGTGAGAGTTAGGGGCGGTGCTGTTGGGGGCTTGAGGTTGAGCATGGAGCGGCGCCGGCTTCTCAATGCCCAAATCACTGCCACAAGACACAGGTAGTACCTTGACCGAAACCGATAGCTGTTCTCTTGACATATGCAGATCTGTTTGCAACTATTTGCACCTAGCTCAAGGCAGCCCATGGTCGTATGACTTTTCCAGACATTGTGCTCCATGTCTTGTGACATCTTTGTAGAAAGTATCAACAGTTGCGGATCCAGATTGAAGAAGAGGACATGAAAATGGCGGCCGAAATCCTGGAACGTAGAAAGAGAGAGAGAGCGCGCTTGGCTGCCTACATTCACTCGGTTTATGAGGCTCCTCCAACCAAGCGGGTCAGTGGCGTGAACGGTCAGCCCAACGGCGGCAACGGAAGAGGTCAGCTTTTCAACAGGCCTCCGTGGAGCATTTCCCTACTTCAGGATCAAGAAGCAAGTCTGAAATTGCGACGGAAGGAGCTTGCTGTGGCACATGCTGCTGCTTCCAGCGACAAAAAGCGGCGGGATTACAATCCCGCATTCCAAGGGCGCACAACTGCTCTTCGTGATGCAATGGTAGACTTGAGAGCTTGCAACTCCAGATATCAGATGTAAGTATCAAACTGCAACACATCAATCAAGCAATACGAAATATATTGTGTTTCAGATGCTTGTGGAGGCTTATCCAAGCATTCTCTGCATAGATCTAAACTATCTGCTTGTACTGGTTCTTCTCAAAGATTTTGCTCTTCACACACAGGCATTCAGAAATGTAGTGTAATAGTAGTGCATTGGCAGTGCTGAATCTCACAGCTCTTAGGTGAACAAACAGTGAGTTTCACATCAACTGATGTCTGCAGCGATGATGGAGGTCCAGCTCCACGGTATGGCTACAAAGCTTACTACAACGAACAAATGAGGGATAACGTGGTGGTGGATCGTCAACTTCATGGTTTAGCAATGACGGGTTTGAACAATAATATTAGCATTGCTGGAGGGAAAGATGTGCTCATTTCAGAGCATGAAGAGTTTAGCCAGGGCATTGCCGTCAGACAATCAAGGTCATTGACAGCAACGACAGCAAGTGCAGGCCCTGGAGCTCTAAAGCCTTGTTTGAAGCTCAAACATGAAACGCCACCAGCTGGGCCTTGCACATCAGAAGATGAAAAGAGAAATCCTTTGCTTGATTCAACCAATCTGCAACCCATGTGTACAACACAGGCATCATCCACAGCAACCTCAGTGTTGCCACCCATTGCAAAGGGTGTCATAGAGTATCCAGTGGTCAACTTATCATCATCACCAACATGTTATTTTCCAGGTCCTTCAATGGTGGCCAGGCAAGACACCTTTTCACGTAGTTGTATATCCCCTGCTCCTGAGTGTGGTATTATCTCTGAGAAGAAAACTTCTTGTCTTGGATCAAATATTCCATCACAAGACTTTCATTCAGTGTCTCAAATAATTCAGACTACATGCTTCACACCTCCAAAGAAGGAAGGTGATACAACAAGTGATCTGACTAACGAATTATCCCTGGCTGCTAGAGAGAATGAAGCTGCCACAGAACAAGTGATAAAACAAGTTAATGCTGTTCAATCTCATCTGGAAGGATGTAAACTAATGCCTCTGGACTTGAGAGGCTTGTCGAAACACCCTTCACATAACAGAACTGGTTGTGTGATTGAAGATGGGATTGCAGACACAACCTCAAAAGTCATGTCTGCTGATGCCATGACTTTGGCAGACAACAGGAAAGAGACTCAGGCCTTGTATCAGCAATTGCATGACAGGGATCATCCTTTGGTTCCTTCTCAGAGCAACAGTAGAAATCTCAACATGGAAGGGATGAGAATGTTTGGGCATCAAATCAGCAAAGGTAGCAAAGCAGCCAAGAGTACAACAGAGCAAGTTCAAGCAACTATGTCCAGTGGTACATATCATAATGACTGTGCTGTGGTTTACAGAGACACTTGTGGTATGGAACTTCAAAGCCAGATTGATACACTGGGAAAAGTCCAAGGTGGTTCTCTGATTCCAACAGAAACTTCTGAATCATCAGCTTGGAATATTGACAGGCAACATGAAGCAAGACCTCCCTTGAAAAAGAGAGATCTAGAGGTTTGTACTGCAAAAGTGAATGACCAGCACTTCTCCTCTACAAACATCATGACTGTCCCCACACCGTCGATGACAGTAAGCTCAGAGCATTCAAGGGATGCTTGTGAAACTACCTCCAGCCTTGCAATGCCATTCCACAGAGTAGGAAAGCTTGACTCAACTCAGAATGTTCAAGATGCTGAATGCAATGATGTGTGTTGTGTGAGGTCAGCTGAGCAACATGTACCTGCTGCACAAAGTCACACCTCTCCTTGTGCAACCCTCAATGTGCAGCACAAAAAACAGAATCAGGGGGATGTACCAAATCGTGCCAGACCATCTGCCCACAAGGCACATGCACCACGTTGTAATCTGCAGAGTGTTTATGAACAGTGTGGTTTCCATGGTGAGCAACCTCCAAGCTATAGGGTGCTCTGTAGTACTCATTGCCATGACCTTTGCAAGAATTCAAAACCTAAGTGGAAGTGTGTTCAGGGAGAACCCCATCCATTGACAGCTGAGCCAGAAAGAGACAGTTTCCATGATTTGTCTGGAGACAAGGAGAATGACGGAAAAGTGAACTATTACTCCAAACCACATGTGGCTCAGTCTGAGGAGGAGCTGAGGATTTTTGCCTCCTTGGAAAGGCTGGATGCAGAGCTAGCAGTTATCACAGGCAGGACAATGAATAGTGGTAGGGACTTTCTGGCTTCTCAGGGCCACTACTCAACTAAGTCCGCACCCACTGTGTTGGCTCAGGATGGACCTGCAAGTACCACTCTGGGGCAAGTCAGTCTGGCGATGAGGAGCAGACCTAAAAATTCCCAATTACCTTTTCCCCGGCCTGCAGTGAGCCACTGCAGCATTCTCTGTCTTGCATCAACTCTTGTCTGAACACCTTGCAGTTCTTGATAGAGTGTGTTGAGTTCAAGTAACCTGCTGTTGATTGGTATCTTCTGGATGTGCAGTCTGCCAAGGCACTTGCACAAAAGCCTCAAAGAGCATTGAGGCAAAGACATCAAGTTGGTGTGACAAACAAAGGTCATGGTGAGGTCCACCAATTTTATCCCAAGAGGTGAGCAAGTTACTGACACAGTCCACCCTTTATCTTTGTCATTTTAGTGTGGTTGTAGGCATGTCTTTCTGAAATTGTGATTCACATGTCACAGAGTGATTGCATCTGACTTGTTCAGTGTATCAGGCAATGGCTACTAACCTTTTCCCAATGCTATAAGAGAAAGATACTCATTTCCATTGCAATGCATTTTGAATGTCTGCAGTCATCCCAAGGTTCCAGCTCCTGCTCTACTTGTGGACGCCAAGCCTGTTGCTAGGCTGCCTTCAAGTCCAGGGTCAATACTCTGCTACAAAGACCCATATTACCTTCTCAATTCACTTGACTCGCTTTGATGGTCAATTGTAACTAGTGCAACTACTCAAACTTCTGGTGCCAGAGGAAATGCTGCTAGTCTTTACAAAAAAGGGAACCTACATCTCCTGCAGTGAGAAGGTGACAAATTGCAGTAATGCAGGAATAGATTGGATACGATGATGAAAATTTAAGTTTTCCTCATATGTATGTTGCATCAACTTGTGAGCACTCAATTGCTTGTCAGATTCTTTTGAGGCTTGTACTGCTGATTGATCACTGGACAAATGCTCGGGAAAGCTGGATGATCTACATAAGAAGATAGTGGAGGCTCAAGTAACTCAAATGTTGCACTACAGATGCCATGATATGTCAAGAGGTGAGGATCCTCTGTTGGTTCTTAAACTACTCGATGGAAATGAGAAATTCCTTTGACAATGACCTTCATTCATGAGGTCTACAGCACTCCTGGTAACTAGTGCCTTTTTGCCAAATCTCAATAATTTGTGCATCTGCAATATTTGCAACTCCGGGATGTTAAAATGTACCAAACTATACGTTTGCAAAATTCTGTGGGGTTTACTATATGGTTCACAATACATCTACATTCATAGTACCTCAATGTTCTATCATGTTCTTAAAATTCGTGTTCTTGTTAAGTGTCAAGAGGCTCTTGCAAGTTTGTGCATGTCCTATTTGTACAAGTGTGGGCTGCTGCACTTTGATCTTGCATGAAGCTATGTAGTGGATTTTTGGCTTGACTAATTTTGGTTCCCTCAAGATTTGAATGCATTTGATTTGGAAAACCTTTAGGATGATGGATGGCAGTCCCATTTGTTTCATATGCCACATGCTTCACACCATATGAGTGATTTTTTGATTATGTACATTTTAACATCTTGCTGTCCTGCTGCTAACTATGAACTGACTCTCATACCTGGAAAACCCTAAACCGACTATGAAATTCATAAGGGAAATGTGATACTCTGTACACAGACCACTGGAAGCTTATTTTGGCATTACACTTGAAGGTAGAAACAATGATGTGGTAAGCCCTGAATTTGCTAGTCTTTTGAATGTTTAGGAAGCCTACCCAGGTACTTGTCATCTAGGCAATTTGCATTACACATGATGTATTTTAGGGTTGATGCACAAATGGATGCATCATTGATTTTTGCAACATGTTTGTTTGCGAAAGCGCCCAAAGGACTTATTTGGAAAAAAATCCACGAAATTTTCCATATGTTGCGGTAGAAAACTCTCAATTCACCATATTTAGAGATTGGCTTCTAGCTTGTCACCAGAACACAAAAGGGAAATGTGGAATTCCCTCTTTGACCTATAGCCAATTTTTTCATTTATTAATCATATATGCAAATTTATTTATTTTAAAAAATTCCTAATATATTAGTAATGTTGTAAAAATATATTCAAAGTTTATAATTTAGATATTATTTATGAGAATCTTTATTAAATTTATTTTAATGTTATCCATAACAACTATCATATTTAATTTGTTTGGAAATCCAGACTTTGACATGAAGTCTTTTTTTTTTTTCTTTGTTTTTTTCCAAATTTTGCTCACATGAAGAAAATGAAAGCATGATCTTGAAGGATTTTTCAAAGATCCATTCAACAAAATGGTTTCACAAATCAAATTTTAATATTTCAAAATGAAATATCTTTGCTTGAATTGTCGTCATATAATCTTTTGAAGGTGCTTCAATTTAATGTGAATTCAAAGCCTTCTTTGAAGCTTCAACAAGGTTATTTTGGTTGTATAAAATATTCAATAATTAAATTTATGATGAAACCATTGCATTTTAAAACATTTAAAACAGTTAATAGTAAAACACAACAAATAAAAGTGCCATTCACATATTTAAAAGTGTCAAGTTGAATTTTACTTGAACCAATTGACACAAACATATTCGAAATGAAATCAGCTTTCACTAATCACATGTAGTGTGATTTGTGTTGCATGTAATAGGATGTGCATCATGTGTCATTGGACATGCATTGTGTGTGATGGGATAGTGTGCATGTGTTGTTGTGGTCATGCGAAATATCATCTCATCATTTTCACTGGAATGACAATTTAGTGAAATGTGTTAAGGGGTTTTCTAAGTGGCATGGTAGATCTTGAAGAATGATGTGGGTTCTACATGGACCATTGTCATGAGGTGAGTTTATTTTTACAAAATTTGTGATATAATTGCATTTTGTAAGCAACTACTGATTACATTTCTGGAAGCAATGTAGGATTCGAGACACAAGAGGAAATGATCATGCCATCAATCAGACCACATCATAGTTGTTGGAAGCTGTGTAGTGAGACCATGAATGCTTACTATTGAAAAGAATCTCAATATTTATATTATTAATTATAAAATATGGATATTTAATGATCTTAATATGTCATTCATGAATGAAATTCATTCATCATTATATATTATCAACAATAATAAGTATTTTAAAAAGTTGGTAAGAAGGTCCCTTTGGTTGTGATAGTTTTCATCCCTGTGACTAGAAAGGAAACATTTGGGGAACTTATGCAATGGAGGAAAATAAAATCCATAGAGCTTCTTGAAAGAGGCATTCAAGGAACTTGCATAGTTCCCTAGGGTAGCCATATTATGGTCTCCCACACACTTCCATTGGAAGCCATTCAGAGGAGTTGCACAATGAATGAAAACAATGATGAACATTTTCAAATTTGAAGAATTTAGCCACACTTTCTCAAAAAAACAAAAAACATTTGAGGAACATTTCAAATGAACAAAAACCTAAGAATCCTCCCTCTTTCCCAATCTAGGGATTTTGGTCATGCTTCTTCAAAAGGCATGTGAGGAATTTGCACAATGCATGAAAATTTGGAGAACAACTTTGAATATGAGGAACTTAGCCACACTTCCATAGGAGGAATTTGGGGGAATTTGCACAATGGATGAAAAACAAGAAACTTCTCTGAGGAGGCATGTGGGGAACTTCCTTGAGGGAAGTTGCACACTTGATGAAAATAGGAAAATGGTCAAAGAAGTTACATAATGGATGAAAATATAATGAAATGGGCCCATCCCCATGGGAAGGCAACTGTAGAACTTATATGATGGATGAAAAAAAGCAAATGGGTAAGTTGGAGAATAATGGAAACTTGGGGAGTATAGCTCTATATCTAAAACTTGCATAATGGATGAAAAACCCTCAAAAAGCTTGCCCAACTTCTCTAGAAAACAGGACAAATGCAAGAGTTTGGTAAAACTGCTTTCATTTCCATAGGGAAGTGATATAGGGCATATTGGTCAAGTCACCGAACACTTAACAACTCAGAGAGTTTAAATCCTAACACATTGATCCTTTCCTTTTGGAGTTGAGATGTATGTAAGGCTCCACTTGATGCATCATAGTTGTTAGATTGCTCAATGGATAAGAAGATATGGGGTTTAAGGGGTCAATGTTTCATGACGCACATATTCAAAAACTTTGTGATTTGGACATGCTTGTTCAAAATGGATTAGAAATGAAGATGATATCAGGTTTGGAAGGGGTTATTTTTTCACAAGACATTGTATGTAATTTAGACATGCTTTGTGGTTCTTCATTGCTCCTTTGCCTCTGGAGGTCAAAGAGGTAATTTCTCTACCAAATGGACACAGCCTGCCTTGTGATTCCTTGCCTCTAGAGTTCAAAGAGGTTCCATAAAGCTCTCATTGATGTATCCATAGTTCTTTGGATCACCCAAAATAGACAAGAAATGAGAAAGACTTCCAAATGTTCAACGACCAAACTGTGTTCAACAATGAACCCTAGTGGACAAAACCCGTTTGAATAACGGCCTGAGTTCAATTTTGCAAGTATCATCCATTGCTCAAAATTCTAAGCATTTCACACAAGTTGCCATTTGATGGAGGTAACTCTTACAAAAATTAAATGCCACAAGAAACAAGATCTCTCCATTGCATTCAAAATTCAAACCTTAGACCTTCCAACTCAAAAGATTGGTCCTAAACCAATGTAATACATAATTGAAAAATAAGTAATTTCAAGGATAATTCTGAGTTCTCATAAAGTCCAATACATTCAAATGTTTTGCACATATTTTTTTCTCATGGGCATTTTCCTGTCATATCATTGAGTTCACTGCACCCTATTCAGTGCCCAGCCTGAAAAGGTAAGGTACCGGCAAGGGTTGAGGCTGAAGGAAACAATATGGGTAACAAACTATCAGTCTTCAGAGGTAAGCTACAGGGGTAATGCCATCAGGTGGCAAAAATTTGGTTATCAACTAATAGGAGGGCGGGGACCATCACCTTGGCAGGTCAGCTATAGTGCAACTGACTCAATTTTCGTTGGCTTATCTGCATCCCTCCGCATGTCATAAGAACCTTATAGTTTCTTCCCACTTGCCCACTCTGCACAGAAACAAAAAAAAGAGGATATGCCACAAGCATCATTTTGCCAAGTCCAACCCAAACTATTGATCATTTTCCCTAACTATTCTTCAAGTGAAAAGCCAGAGTCACCAGTCAACATAACTAAGGCCTGTTTGCAGAATGAGAATTACATCAGCTGAACAATCTGTTCATAGTTTGGAACCTCTGATAGAATCATCATAGTCATGGTCCACACAAATTTGAAGGATTGAGCACCCCTCCCTAAATTGCAGGTTCCCATTGCACAAGAGATTCCACTATAGGCTAGATCTGGGCATACCATGCTCCCTGTAATCTTGAGAAAACTCTCACACCATACTAATTATGTAATCCATTCCATGTGAACAGATATAATGCTTTAGTCCGACCAAGCTCACATTATGAACACAATGGCTTGAGAGGAGTGGCAGTCACACAGCTGTACCCCCTTCTTCAGACCAAATTGCATCTGATCCTGCTGCAAGGTTGCATGACAGAAAAGGGAAGGCCCCTTCATAAGATGCACAGTAAAAAATAGTGGGCACTGACAAACTTTTAGAGTACAGGTCATTGGAACTGCCCAGCTTGAAGGGGCACGAATCACCTTTTAACTTGTCCAGCCTCTGGATCCCTTTGAGGCACAAAGCCTGTTGGGTAGGGTCTTCTCCTGAACAAAATGATGGAAACAAGCCTCAGGTGAATTGTACATGCCAAGAAATTATAAAATAGTAGCATGAAGCCTTAAGAATGGCCACTGAAATCAGATCCTACAGAACATCAACTTACTCAATCCCTCACCAATGCTCCCGATGCCTGCTGAAGCTGAAGCCTAGTCATGTGGGCACTTCAAAGGAAGCCTCCTCATTGCAGATGACTCATCCATGTGACAACCTACTGTTCATAGCACCAACACCTGAACCAAAACCTCCAGTATTCTTAGCACCACCAAATCTGTCATATGGTCTGTTACCACCATAGCCACTTCCAGAAGCATAAACATCTCTGTTAATTGGAGGTGAGGGTCCTGCTTCTGCAAGCCATGAAAAAGATGCATCCTGTTGACCATAACCACCACCATTTCCATTTATGAACCCAGGTCCATAACTCTGGCTTCGAGAAATCAAGTTCAAAGGACCTCGCTGGTTGCCACTATTGCTTTGTGAAAAACCAGTCATGGATGATCCAATGCTTGATGACCGTGAAAATGCCTTTGCCAACTCAAGGGGTGAAGCAGGGGCATTGAAGCTATGATGACCAACTGGAGCTGAAGAATTATTAAAAGGTGTTGACACTGCTGATGTAGGAGGATTAGAAGATGCAGGTCTGTGCCAACTGTCAGTCTTGTGCAGATCATGCAGAGCCAATTCTTGCCTGTCAGGGTCATGGCTGTGACTACTGTGGTGATTGTAGGTGTGATTGACCTCATATTGACCTGGATTGTCCTGCTTGTCAAAGTCTCCATGACTCTTCCACTCTGGGTTACCAAGGTGATTGCTGGGAGCAACCCAGTCCTGCTTGCTTACTTTTTGCTCCCTAAAACCAGGTCCCTGGCTTTCCATAAACCCTTCAGCCTGGTGCTCAAATGACTGCATTTGGACCTGTTTTTCATCTCCCCAGATATTAGAGCCACCAGGATGCCCACCTGTTTGTTGCTGTGGCTTGCTTTTAACACTATCAGGAATGTGTCTGCTGAAGAAAACAATAAAACAAAATGGTCAGAATTTTTTTTTCATAAAGCTTGCAAACACATAATAAACAGTAGACACAGGAGTCTTGACATAGCTGTCCTCACAAGGCAATCAACAAACAAACCACCCCCTGAATCACAAGTTACTTACATGTGCAGTGATGGTGGGGGAAGAATGCAGTCCTCCCCCACAGTGCCCATATCATTAGCACCACGTGCCCTCAATACCTGTGACAGGAAAATGGCCACAGGCACTGAAGTCATTTTGATGTGTTAGTCAAGTTTTGACTCACCCATGTCCAAAATGCAGAGCCTGAAATGTAAGAGGAAAAATGAATGTCAGAGATTCAAACTTACGAATTCACGAGGGCGAGCACCACCAAATACGGAGTCTCTGCAGAGAATCAGACAATAAACATAAACAAGTAACCCAATCAATAACTAATGCCTTTGATCTTAGCTGTGACTACTCCTAACTCTTGGATTCTCTTCTTTATCACCAGTTTTGGGCACCTTCATGCAACTGGATTCTTGACTGGTGCAGGAAACATTAGATCATGGACATGGGAACACCTTTACAGGGAAAATTTGTCTGCTCGTTAGGCACTGCAGAGGTTACTTGAGGATGAGATTGGAAGCAGTTCCTTTTCAGGAGTACCTAGACAAGACAATTCAAAATAGAAACATAGAACCAGATGAACAAAGGAGACTCATCATGGATATGTTTTATATACAAAAGATTTCTAGCATCGATAAGCTTCCATCTATCTTAGACAGTAGCTGCAGATGCACACATGATGATGTGGTTTGATGCCTGAGAATAGCACTATCTAATAGTGGTTGGGGCATACTGCACACTGAACATGTCCTTTTTAAGTACACTGGTGATTACTGGATGCACTACATCCACTTTTGCCACTACTAAAGATATCCACAAGGTTGCAGAGAAAACTCCACAATGACACTTCAAAGGTAACAGGTATGTCAATTCTAGCTGAACCAAAATGACACACCAAGAATAAGCATGGTCATAACCTTGTGAATGTCACAAAATAAAAACCATAAGCCATGCTCAGACCAAAACTTGCACTGCAGCCCTCAACCAATAAGAAATACCAACAGAAAGATTGAAGCCAGATGCCACCTGCACAAAGAAATCCAGAGAAGGACCTCAACTCTTCCAGGAAGGCTGAGTAACCCACTATCACCCTGGGCATTGTGTCTATCTTCTCACCTGACTCTGTCTGAACCAGCAGGAGCAGCTCCTTCCTCCAATGGCTGTGATCTTGGTTTCAAGTTCAGCTTTGGACGCTCTGCCAGCTTGCTGCCTAGATCTCCAGATTCAAAGTTTGAAGATGGCCCTTTGACAAGATGTCCACTCCCATCTACAGCCTCGGCCACTTTGCCTTCTGTCGTGAGTTCATCTTTTCGCCTCTCATCAGACTTTCCAGTAAAGTCTTTTTCCTTCTGCAAGCACATGTTGGAGGAACAGCTGTATCGTCAGATTCAATGCATGTCTGTACAGATGATGCTTATATCAAAACTTGAAGATTTTTACTGAAGCAACAGTATTCTGTCCAACAAACTTCAACCTTCTACCACAAATGCAAAAACAGGACAGGATAGCCAGAACCTGTAATGCTAGCACTTCTGACCCAATGTGCTCAACTGCCTCATTCATCCCCAGAGGTTTTGAGCGGGGAAGAAGCTTCAACTTTGGCCTCTCAGCAACTGGTTCTGGAGTCACCAATGGTACTTGAGATTCAGCTGAAGGGGCTTCTATTTGAGAGAACCCAGCCAAATATCCTCCTGCAGAAGGGACTGATCTCTCTTTAACAAAGGCTTGATTGCTCTCAACCAAAGGTGGGCTTCTTTGCCTTTCCATGTTCCTGCCACCTGGAGCTCTATCACCTTGATCCCAATTCACTTGTTGAGTCCAGCTTTCATGTGGGTTTGAGCTGTTGGGATTCCTTTCTGGCAAAGAAGCACCATAACCTGAATATAATGCATGATTGTCATTACCCACTCCAGGATTATATGCTCTGATGCCACGATCAGCCTGTTGCAAACTCTTTTGGTCACTGGGTTCCCTTGTGTTGTCACTCTCCACCCTTCCAATCCTCCCCTTGTCAAAGAACTTCATTCTCCTGCCAGGATCCTGGTAACCTCCCCAACCTACAATAGCTCCATTGCCATTGAGTCCATCACCACCACTATCATGTACATAACCTCCTGTATCTAGATATCCACCCTGAACCCTAGTACTCTCTCCTACGATATGCCTCTCACCAAAACCAGATCTGATCCCATCATTGCTGTCAGCCCCCCTGCTGCTGCCATAGCTCTCTCCATATACCAACTTCCTATCTGTTTGGCTTATATCTGCCTGGGCATAACCCACCTGCTCCATGTTCTCAGGGTACATTGACTGCTGTCTGCTAAAGTTAGGACGTTCTAGAGGATTCCCAGAACCATGGCCATGCCCTTGTGGGTCAGAAGGGGTGGTGCCCCCATAGCTGTGCTCAGGTTTCCAGCTTGTTCTTGAACTTTCCTTACCAGGCATCATCCCCAAGTCCAATGTTTTGGGTTTGGGTGTCTGTGCAGCAGGCCAGGAAGCAGATTCCCACCTTTGACTCCACACCAATTCTGCAGCAGGCATTCGGTTACTAGATTCCTGCCCCCGTGCTGGCCACACATTTGCACCAGAGTTGCGGTCCACAGAAGCAGCAGCAGCAGCAGGTGGCTGCTGTGGTGGCTGCTGCCTCCAGTGGGGAGGAGGTGATATTGGTGGCTTTGGCTTGATAGCAGCATTCGAGGCAGGAGCCATCACGCCTTTGTAACCATGTTCCTCCTCCAGGGAACGGTGATTGGATACTTTAACAAGTTCTTCATACTGCTCTGTGCTGCTGTGAGGGCATCCATCCACTGGCTTACTACGCTCATCTTCATCATAGTTTCTCCCTATGTTTGCGGGATTAGGAAACAGGGAAGCTTTATCCTCAAATGCAAGGACAGCACTACTACCTAATCCCTGTCTGTTCTGGCTCATGCTGCTGCGCTCACTGCCACCACCGTACCCTCTGCCAACAGGACTCATCCTTGCCCCGGACCCTTGTCTGTCAAAAGAACTTCGCTCGACAGACCTACAGCCAAAACAGAGAAACGACCACAAAACAAATCAAACCCTAAAACCTCTGGCCCAGTACAACAAGATCCAAAAATCTCATCTTCCAAACTCTATTTTTGATCGTTGTATCTTAACAGAATTTCGCTCAACAGACCTGCAGCGCAGAACAGAGCAACCACAAAAAAAACCCAAACCCTAAAACCTCCGGCCAAGTACATCTAGATCCAAAAATTCCATCCACCGAACTCTATTTTGATAATTGTGTCTCAAGAGAACTTCGCTCAACAGACCTACAGCGAAAACAGAGCAACGAGCACAAAACAATTCATACCCTAAAACCTCTGACTTAATACATCTAGATCCAAAAACCCATCTACCAAACTTTAAATTACTTTCTTCCTAGAAACAGGAACCTAATAAAAAGAGGAGGGCACTTTTACTTACATTCCAGGAGCAGAGGGTAGGGGCAGATCTGAAGGAATCGAGCCGCCATGGAAATCCTTCAAGGTCATTACGGCACGCTGCAATTTCTTCTTCGACATTTTCACCTAACCAGACTCTCTCTCTCTCTCTCTCTCTCTCTCTCTCTCTCTCTCTCTCTCTCTCGATCGACACGGAGGTTATATTAGGAAACTGGAGGAGGGGAAATCCACAAGGAACAAAAGAAGAGAAAAACAAACAGAAAACACAAGAGGGGGAGAGCACACCCTAACGAACAAAGGAAACTCCAGGCATTGCAACTGAAGATTGTTGTTCAGAAAAAAGACACTGAAAATTTTTCTCTGCTTGAATTCAGGAGCGCCAATCATCAAACCCTAGCCGTCGTAACCGCAAATCCTAATGAATGGCCCCAGCAGCCCAGATCATCTGTAAAACCCTAAACCCTTAACCCACCCAGAGTGAATTCTTCAAGCCAAGAATTTGAAGCCTTTTTTTTGCATCTTTTGCATGTTTTCTAGTACAAGTCCAGGCATAAGAGCATGGTGCATTGCTGGCCTATATCTTCCCCATAATCCTCTTGTCCTTTGCAAATTGCAACATTGTTCTCTGCCTTTCAAATCTAGCTAGGTTAGGGTTCCTTCCATATTCAATCACACTTGACTTTTTTTCCAATTAATTTTTTCTGTTTTCAACCCATTGATCCAACATACATGTAATCCACCTTCTGAGATGTGTCCATGACAGTGAGCTTCAGTGAGCTTCAGTGATCTTATTGGGACGCATGATTGCCTTTGTACCGTGCATTTGTTCCATTGCCCTACTACCTTGGCAGCTTGCACACTAACTATATTATTTTCAAAAATGTTTGAAATTTTCAGAATTTTTTTCCCTTACATAACAACAAATTGTGAAGTGAAATATTGAATCTTCCAAAAATTATTCTATTTATCAAAGTGAAAAATTTCAAAATTAATTAATTATTCAACCACCATGTGTCGAAGCTGGCAATGTAGTACGAGTATTCCAAATAAGGTCCAATTTTTTAACAAAAACCCAGATGGGTACAAAAATGTTCTTTTACGGGGTTTTTGGAATACTCCGTTAAAAACACATGCCTTAATCTTTAACAATGTCCTTCAAGTTGAGTCTTTGTCAAATCTATAAGGCTTCAACAAATGATCTTAAATCTTTTAAACTTACAAGGCAAGCTATCACACTAATGTTTTGCAAATTTGAACACACGTGTTACTTAAATGTACAAACAAATTTCATGCGAGAAAGTGCATATTGATTATTTGTAACAACTAAACTTGAATGTTCTTTTTTCTTTCAATATGAAGACAGCACAATCTAGGTATGAAACAGTTATTGATTAAGTTCTTGACAGACATCAACTCATGTGTATTTATCTAACAAGGTCATTTCTAGCTTTGCATGAGGTAGAAACCTATTGAATAGGTAAGTATTCATATTAATAGTTTTATTCCATAAGAACCTAAGAACATCATTTTCAAAAACAAGACTTCTAACATGTTCAAATAATGTTTTTTTCTTTTTTTAGTTATGTCGTTTTGTTGCACGGGATTCTAGGTTGAATTAATTATTGAGTAATGTTGAACCCATTATAAAAATTTGAAAAGGCTTGAGATAAAAACTGTCCTCCTTGCTTGTTTTTCAATGCCTTTAGTGAAACCAATTTCAATTTCATCAAGGTTATTGAATTTCTTCATGACTTTAGAGGTTCATTTTTTTTTTCCAAAAATAAACCCATGTCATTTGACTATAGTCATAAATGAAGGTCATGAAATACCATGACCCAAAAAATGATTTTATCGATAATGGTCCATAGATGTTGAAATGAACCAATTGCAATGGTTATGATGCTAATTTATTATTATGTGGAAATCATTTTTGATGTTGTCTTCCCATGTGGTAACCAACATAGGTGTAGGAAATCAACAAAAGGTTGGGGTTCCATTCACCAAGTGATGAAAACTCAAATAATGGAGTTCAAATGCCCAAGCTTCATGTGCCAAAGTCTAATAATGTTCACTTCTTTTAGAGATAGTGCTTGATGTTATCTAGGGTTGATAATTGGTTTTTAACCACCTAGTTTGTACAAGCCATTTTTAGAACTTCTAATTCCTCAAACTATGATCTTGTGTGGTTTTGATTTTGAGATGATAAAACACTTGGAAAAATTAGGTATTCCTAATGACCTTTATCAATAATCTTTTCAGCAAACAAAAGATTATTGTTGATACTAAACATGTAAAGAACATCTTTGATGTTGTTTATTTCACCATTGTCAAACAAAACATTTGCATGACCTTAACCTTCAATATTGTGGTAAAACATCACTTGTAGATTTTACTTTAAAAGAAGATCCTATTTGTGCTTTGACTTCATCTAAAGGTCTAGGATTTCTTGTAACATGCGTTATAGGACCAAAGTTTAAGATCCAATTTGCATCAACATGTTCAATGGAAAATACATATTGTTTAGGATCTTGAAGTTTCAAAGATGTTATTTAACATTGTCAAACAACTTCACTTGCTTTCAGAAAGCTTAGTTTCATCGCCTTTTCCATTAGCATCATCTTCCAACATGTTTGCTTGTTCATGTAATTTTTTCACATTCCCCCATGGTTCTAGATAAGTTTTTCCCAATGATCATTCTTAAAACATCAATTATAAGTATTTAGTTTCTTATGGAAACTAGTTAAGGAAGGATTTGCATTAATTCTTTCCTAAAAACATTCAATTGAGTGTACTTTTTAAACTTCACCCAAAGTGCTTCAAAAGTTTGAATGTTGCTTGTTTTTTATATTCCTCCTTTGTTCTTGATGTAATAGTTTGCTAGTCAATTCCTCAAATGTAGGTAAGTCCTTTTGAGCTTAAATCAATTGAACAAAATGATCAAAACTTCATGGTAAAACATTTAAAACCCTTTCAACAAGCCCATCTTTAGCAATAATTTCTTCAAAACCAACCAACTAATTTAACAGATCTTTGTTGTTGACAAGAAAGTCCTCCATTGATGTTGCCTTGTCCATCTTGAGATTTGTTAATTTGTTTTGAATTAACATTTGTTGACAAAAAAATTTGGTATCGATTATTTTTTTCAAAACCACCCAAACATCCTTGGGTTCTTGTATTCCCATGACATATAAAATAATTTTGTCTTTGATAGACAAATTGATGATAGTCAAGGTTTTGTGTTTTTGTTTTCAAAGACTTTCAACTTGGACTACAATAAACACCAATGGTGTTGATGTTGTGATTCCAAACATTGAAGCTTTAGATGTGGCAAAAGAAGAAGCCTATACAATTGGAGGTTCCATAATGTCCCATAGATATTTTCACATGAATTTGAAAAAGATTTTAAAATTTTACACATTGTAGTTAGACTGATTTTATAGTTTATTTGCTTCAGAAATATAACTTTATAAAGAGTTTGCCATCATGGAAATGGAGCAAAAAGGTGACATCTAATGGTTGGAGTGCATGTGAAGGTAAGGCAATCATGTCCAACCTTATTTATGTTGCTTGTTCAAAGGCCTATATTGTAACATGTGATGCATGTCCATTGAAAATTGAGAAATGTTGATTTTTTTGAAAAATCTCCATTGGAACAAATGTATAGAAAAAAACCAACCATTGGTTGAAAAGGTAAGTTGTCATCCAAGTTTTTTTTTTCATTGTCATGCATGTTCTTGGTCTACATAACTTGATATGTAGTCTTCCCGCATCCTTAACCTTTGAAAATATAAAAATCATGCAAGGTTATCCCATTACATTAATAACACAATTCACATTTAACCACTTTCAAGACTTGGGAATGGTGTTATAAACATTTCATGAGTCTCACTTAACAAAACCTTAACATCAAATTGTCACCTTGCTTGAATTTTTGTTTCATTTTCCAAATGTGATTTCATGGATGTTTGTGTTGTGTGCACATGTTTTCCAAGTTGTAATAAAAGGTATGACATGTGTATATAGTTAGCCTTTTTGCCTTCAAAAATTTCTAGCCTTTTTACAAGACACATATTGATTTCTAGGTGATGTTTTTTGAACCCAAACCATTAGCTATTTCTTGGAACACCATTCCGAATTAGGGTAGGTTTACTCTATGTGACTTTTACAAACTTCAATTTCAGTTATTGAAAGGTGACAAATAAGTTAGCCCCTTTTGCATGTTTTAATTGAACCCAAGTGGCTATTACTTCATCCTCTTATTTTCTTAACACACCTTGGGGGCCCATTTTCTTGCTTTTAGTTCTACCATTGAGGTGATCTAAAAGTGAAGTTAGAAAGACATTTTAGTACTTGTTAACTTTCTTTAAAGATGTGTGTCCCCTTTTCACTACATCTATGACATCTTTTAGTTGTTGATTTGTCCACCTGCTTTGTTTAGATGCATTAAGTTATTTGTTAATTTTGATTGAACTTTATATTGTTGTTGTGATAAGATGACGTTATTGCTACATTGTTATTGTGGTAGGTTGCAAATGTTGATTAACCTATGTTGCTGGGGTGGTAGGTTAGGGATGCTAGTTTTCTTAGTCTTCACAATTAATACCTTAAACCTTGTTCTATCACTTTCTTGGCACATTGAAATGTGTTGGAAGGTAATCTATTAGTGGTGCACCCTTAGTACATGGCTATAAGGCCTCCTTTCACAGAGGCAAATTCATTTCAATTTTATTCTTTTTAGGCCCAAACTCCAAACATTTAGGGGTGTTTTTTCAAGTCCTATAAGAAATACACGTTTGTGTTTCCTATGTGAAGACCAAGATATCAAAAAATGTGTTAGATTTAAATAGTGTTCAAGGGCATAGGTTTCCACCTCCTCACAAGAAAAAAATAAGTCATAGAAACTAGTAAAGTCTTTCCAATCTAATGTGACATTAATTAAGTGTGTGTAGATAGTGAAAATGTATCTCAAGGTGTGTCGTGATGGAAGAGAAGGAAATCTATAACTCGTGTTACTACTAAAATGTTATGGCATTTGTAGGAATGATGATTGCCGAACCCAATGCTAGTAGAGGTAGTTTGAATACTTGATTGTGTGTTTTTGAATTAGCTTTGATATGCTAGTTAGATTTGATTTATTTTGCACAATTTCCACTTCTTTGAGCTTTTCTACCTCCTTTTTTATTACAAATGTTATAGGAACTAGTTTTAGGTCCTTAATTTAAATTATAGTAATGACTTTTATCTTGACCTCCCTCGCAATTGTGTTAATAAGTACACCCATGATTGAACATTACTTCTACTTCCTTCATAATCTAAGGGATTAGAAGCAAATTTAGTTACAACTTAGATTCTGAAGGAAGTAGAAGTAATGTTCAATCATGGGTGTACTTATTAACAATAGTCATCACAAGACAGAACTGACGCCAATGAAATTCTTTCCTAAACTGGTGTTCAGTCATCGGCTTCCAATCCATGATGGGCTGTTCCACCCTACACAAGCAAGAAAGTGGAGGAAAGGCTCAAGAGAATTGAGTTCCCACTGAAGAGCCTGAAACCCGCCAAGGCAAGTCACCAGGACGTGAACAGCGGTTCAGGGTTTAGGGGTTTTTTAGGGTTTCGGACTCATCAGGGTTTTAGGGTTTAGGGTTCTTCTTCTTCTTGGCGTATGCCATAAACCCATCGAGTCCACTGAACATTGATTTCACAGCAAAGGTTTTCCTTGGATTTCCAAACCCATGCACATGCCGTCTTGCATCAAAACCACAGAGAGTGAGACAGAAAAGAAAATTGCATTATTGCAACAAAACTTGTCAGGTTTGCATATGAGAGAGAGAGAGTGAGAGAGAGAGAGAGAGAGAGAGAGAGTGTGTGTGTGTGTGTGTGTTTGTGTTTTCTGAGGATTCTCAAATGCGACAACGAAGGAATTTGCTGGCGCTAGTCAAAGAGGACTGTACTCTAGGGTTGACGGGATGTTGGATTAGCTAGTCGGAAGAAGCCCATAAATCCTCCAGTGAAACCAAGGAGAGTAAGAGACAGAAAAGAATCTCTCCAAGTTGTAGTGTTTGATTGCAACAAATTTTGGCAGGTTTGTATATGTGTGTGTGTGTGTGAGAGAGAGAGAGAGAGAGAGAGAGAGAGAGAGAGATCAGTGTGTATGTGTGGGTGTGGGTTCTGAGAGTCTGAGATGGGACAAGGAAATTGATGGGTCATGGTGAGATATTTTAGTTTGGGGTTTAAGGGATGTTGGATTAGCTAGTCGGGGAGAAGCCCCGCAAGTTTTACAGAACTCATGCAAGCATTTCCAGTCGTTGGAACCGAGGAACGTTGAATGAGGCAGGCATTGCTCCTCCAAGGTCTCTCCATGTTGATATCATGGAGGTAATAGTTGAGCCTATGGAGGAAAACAGTGTAAGCCGAAGGCTCGGATCTCGTTCAGACGGCTTTTTTTGTAAGTGAGGTCTTTTGTCTTTTCTGGTTGAAGAAGTGGTGTTGTTGTTGTTGTTGGTTCTTTTGGGGGGGCCTTGTGTGGACTGTTTAGGGTTCGCAGTTGTGAATTGGGTGCTAGTGTTTCTCAACGGATTTTGGAAAGGCAAAAAAAGGTGCTCTTTTCAATAGTAGAGAGATCGCTGGAATTCCTGACTCAGGTGGTGTGTCGGTGTGCTGGAACAGCATGGAGAGAGTTTGGATGGGGTGCACTTGCAAGTGGATTTGGGGAGACCTTATTGCACCCGGTAGACACTCTCAAGACTCGCATCCAGAGTGGCCAGACTGGCCTTTCCTTACAGGTTGAATTGAACTTCCATTGTTTTGGGGGGTCTCGAACAATGCTCCTTCTGTGATCCTGCTGCTTTTTTTGCAATTGATGCTGGTTATCTGATGTTGGTTATCCGGCAAAAAACAGACTGGCAGTCTTGGCTAGGTGCAGGTTTAGGATTTAGGGTTATTCACTTGCAGACAGTTGTACAATAGTTGCATGGGGTGGATCCTGTTTGTATAGTCACTTGTTTAAGGTTCTAGTCGGTCTTGATCTGGTTGTGATACTATTCAACTGTTCCATAACACACAGTTACCTTTGAAGTGTGATTGTGGAGTTTTCTCTGCAATTTCATAGATGTGCTTTTCATGAATACACTAACAAAGAACGACTGATGACTTTGCAGAAACAAAGTGATATTGGTCATGCCTTGAAAAATATCGTGGCGATGGATGGTGTTCGGGGTAAGGGTTTTTCCTCCCTTCCCTCTCCTTTTCTGGCAGACATTTTTGGTTATCAACTTCTCTGGTGTTCAAGCCAAGAAGCAAGGATCCACATTTGTTCTGCAGATTCACCAAAATTCATATTCTTTTGTAGTCAATATTCATGGGTCAGCTAAGTTCTGTTTGGTTGACACAATATTTGAATGTCTCCTTCTAAGAGATTGCTGTTTTAGCTGTCTTATCTGAAGTCCATGTGCCTGAGTTGCTAACTCACAGGGCTATGATTTGCAGGATTATACCGCGGAGTTGTACCAGGATTAACAGGGTCGATGGTTACAGGAGCGACATATTTTGGGTTTATTGAATCTACTAAAGATTGGTTGGAAGGGGAGCACCCTAATTTGGCTGGCCCCTGGGCTCATTTTTTAGCTGGTGCAACAGGTGAGCTTTTTCCATCATGCTTTTTGATTTATTGCTTCTTCCCCATCCTTTAAACTTTGTAAAAGTGCAATGTTTAACAGTTGAGTGCTGATCATGGAATAAGCTGAAGATCCGTTTTTGAAGCAGAATTAAGCCTTCAAAAATGAATTGCGCTTTAAACTTGGAGGATATATAATGAAACTTGTTAGATAATCTAACTTGCAGATCTGGATTTTGAGGGATTGGGTTTGAGGAACACTTAGATGGGATTACTGAGAAGTCATTATGGACTTGTGTTAACTGAATGTTATTTCTCATTTCAGGAGATACACTAGGTTCGATGGTGTATGTCCCTTGTGAAGTGCTCAAGCAAAGAATGCAGGTAAGCTTACTGTTGTATTCTCCAGTTTTCCCCTTTTATTTTTGTTTCTTTGTGTTGTTTTTCAGATGATAAAGAGTGTCTTGAGGCAAAGAGAAGATGTGGAAAAGCTCTTCAGGCATAATTGGGAAATGGGCTGTGTGGGTGTGAGATGCTACATTTATTGTAGTTTCATTGATCTCGAAACAAATTTTGTAGGTTCAAGGCAGCAGTAAGGCTTGGCACCATGCTTATAATGCATCCATTAAGAAGGCAACACCTGCCATATACTATTCTGGAGCTCTCCATGCAGGCCGTGTAATTCTACGTCAGGAGGGCCTCACAGGCCTGTATGCTGGGTATGCCCTTGACACCCTAGAAGCAAAGCATTGGTGACTTATTACTGAGTATATCCTACCATATTTTGGAATTCCTTTTATTCTGAAAGGCTATGTAACTAGACAGTGCTAATTTTCAGCTCCTTTTTAACAGTTTTGATCCCTTGCAACTTGATTGGCAGGTATTTTTCAACACTTGTTAGAGACGTTCCATTTGCAGGTCTTCAGGTATGTAGACCTTCTCTCTTTTGGACTATAGTAGTGTAAACTTTAGTAGAGCACTATAGTAGAGTGATTAAACGTGCAACATTTGTGCTGTATGGACCAATGAACACCATAAAAATGTTCCATCCTACTGAAAATGTGACCATGTTTTGTCCAATTCCACAGATAATGCTATATGAAGCAATGAGGGCATCAGTAGTATATGGACGGGAGCAATGGTGGCAATCAAAAGCATCACAACCTGTTGGTTTGGAGAAGCATCAATTCAGTTCCTTAGATGAGCTTTTCATGGGGGGCACTGCTGGAGGTGAGTTCTGGTATATGTATCCAGTTTCAAATTCTCAGGGAATGTGATGTACCCATGTACTCTGTTGTATCCAGGAGTGAATATCACATATTTTGTGGGGATTTCATTTTCAGTTTCATTGTTGTTTTATTCTTGAGACTAAGGAGCTCCTCTAGAGACATTGGGTGATCAAAACTGGAAATGTACCAAGTACAATGAGAATGAGTGTGGTCATTGCCTAATCCATCTGTTTGGGTGGATTTCAGGTCTCAGTGCGTTCTTGACGACACCTTTGGATGTGTTAAAGACAAGGCTCCAAGTTCAAGGCTCAGCTGCAAGGTACTTGCATCTGTAAACCTTGCATTGCAGTTGCTGGATTTTGAAACTTGGAGACTCTAGTATTAGTAGTCAATCACATGCTTTGACTTGACATTGTATTAAAGACTGAAAGCTGTTCGGTTTCCCCTTTTTGTGATCATCTCTGTTACCTGTGCAGATACAAAGGCTGGATAGATGCGCTGCAGACAGTTTGGAGAGAGGAAGGCACTAAAGGACTTTTTAGGGGGGCTCTGCCCCGGGTGTTGTGGTTTGTGCCTGCATCAGCTGTCAGCTTTATGGCAGTGGAGTGGTTACGTAAAGAATTCAACCCACTATCTGTCAACTCTCAACCTGTTCTGCCTTCATCCTCACCAATTGATATCACCAGCACTCTCTCGAGGGACCAGGTGCGGGTAAACCCATGTGCTGAATCAGGTGGTCTTTAAGCATAAACTTAGAGGAACATACAACAGATGATGAGGCTTAGCCAATACACCTAGACCTTAACCAGTGAGAACAGAGTCTAGATTCCTTTTAGTATCCACGCATCTTGGTGTAACATGAGTCAGAGATTGCCTCATTTTTTTGCAATTGATGGGTTACCATTTGTCAGGCTGGGTAGAACACCTCACTGAAGACAGGCACTCAATCTTACAAAATTCTAACCAAGGGTACCAGGAACTAGACTCAATTCTTACTGCTTATTCAATCATCATATGGGGCCACCTTTGAACCATTTACAGTAAGCTATGGAGACTTTTTTTCCATTCTCAGCTTAGATTTTAGATACTCCAGAGCTTATAGGGTGCAGAAGGGAGGAAGAGAACAAGAAGACATGACTGACTATTGACGAAAAGTTGTTAGACCATTTGGTGCTCTGCAGATATGAATCTCATATGAAAAGATCTTAATAGAGACTGGGTTCATTTCTTGATGGGAATCAAACAGAGTCTCTAAGGTACAAGTGAATTCTTAGCCAAGAAATTGTTGACAAAGGGTGTCAAAAGGTATGAGTTGCAATGCCCCAAAGGTGATGGCAAAGTTAAGAACAATAACTTACTGTTGTTTGAGACTATCTTGTGGATTGCAAGTAATCAATCATAAGAGGCTTTGAAATCTGCTACCTGTCTTCCAAAGTCCCAATCAGGTAAAAAACACCACAAAGCCTTTTTGTAGCTTGGTCCTTCCTCTCTGAAGACTCAGGAGGGAGCTGTGTAAGATCTATAGGGGAAGTATTTTCCATGAGGGGCTTCCAGAATTGAGGTTCCTGAGGTGAGGTTGGAAGCCCCAGATGAAGGGACTGCAGTCCTGGAATGCCTGAGGGAAAAGACTTCCCTGGCATAAAAACCAGAAAGAAAGATTTACATGCTATGGGAAGTGATACCTGTGAGATCCCATTTGCATGAGTCTAACACATAAGCCCCCTGCAGCCCCAATTCTGCATATAATCTCCCCCAAAAAACTGAAGGAAAAATCTTTCATGGTTTGATGTTACAATAAATGATTTGGTCATGGGGAGATGCTGTGATTTTTCATTGTAAGGGATGTCCTTATTCACACAAAAGAGTCAGTTAGCTGCTAATCATGTAGCTTAGATGAACAAGTTGCCAGTAAGTTCTTGACTATAACCATAATTGTTTTTTGCTCAATTGAATTGCTGGGGGAGAAAAGATGCTCCATCTTGTTACACAAAGTACTCACCATTGAGCACTGAATCATATATCTATGAGATCACAAAGGACCACAACCAACACTTTGAAGGGTTTAAAGTTCAGGGTTTAAGGTTTTTGTGTAAACACAGCAACAATGCATGAGATTGTATAGAAGTGTCCATGACAAACAGTTTGAAAGGATTCAAGCATAAGATTTACACTTTTTGGATGAACATTGTTCAACATTGTATGAGACTCTAGAGAAATCTCCACAGCAAACACTTTGAAAGGTTTCAGGTTTATAATTCAAAGTCTTTGAATAAGCACAACAATAATGAAAGGTTTAAGGTTTAGGGGTTTTGAAAAAAGACACAACAGCAATGTAATAGAATAGTACAGAAATCTCCACAACAAAACATTTTGAAAGGTTAAAGGCTTTTGGATAAACACAAACAATTTGAAGGGTTTAAGGTTTACGGTTCAGGGTTTTTGGATAAACATATAGCAACAACAACAATGACATGCGGTTGGTTGGTTGGTTGGGCATAGCGTAAGGTTCTTATGAGAATTCAATCACAAAGTGTCATTGATTTAGCCTTCTATGTTTCATGAAAGAAGTGTGATTGGAGCTTTCCATGTTCCATGAAAGAAATGTGATGGGAGCTAAATTACATGTTCCATCACTATGATTGAGGATGGAATGAATTAGGGATCTTCAATCTTGTAAACCAGTTTCATTTGTGGAGGAAGAATTTTATTGAAAGCACTTTGCAAGAGATAGACTTCCATACTAAATTGAAGATTCTATATTCCAACATCACTATGATTGTTGAGCATGGAATGAAGTAAGGGTTTTCTTCGATCTTGGCAATTGGTTTCATTTGTGGAGGAAGTATTTGACAGAAGGCACTTTGCAAGAGATAGACTTCCATACCATATTGAGAGCATCATTGGGTTGTGATGGGTGTTGACATACATATGAAATTCTATGTTCCATGATCACTATGATTGTTGAGCAAGGAATGAAGTAGGGGTCTTCTTCAACCTCACAAACCGGTTTTGTTTGTGGAGGAAGAATTTGATAGAAGGAACTTTGCGAGAGATAGATTTCCATACCATATTGACAGCATCATTGGGTTGAGATGGGTGTTGGTAAGTGAAATGGAGATGGACTTGTTGCAAAGTGTTCCACATTTGGGTCCATTCCGTCCTGTCCACACTTTGCAAGAGCTGCACCACAAAGCCCTTTTGAAGAGCATCTTTGGCTTTGACAAAGAGACAGAAGCGAGTGTAATCCAGTTCTTCTTCGAATGGAAGCTCGAGATCGTCACTGATGATCACCGGCACGCAATGGCTTGCAATTGCATCGAACAAACGGTTTGACGACGGTGTATCTCCTGCCAAGTGAAGACAGAACTTGGATGCTCTCATTCCCTGCGTTGCACTGCGGAACCCATCTCTCTGTGTGTTGCCTGCTTCGAAATGTATACCGGGTTCTTGTTTCAGGACCTCATAAAGCTTTTGCCGGATGATTCCTCCCTGCAGGCAGAGTCCAGAAACGCAAACATACACACCCACACACAGAGACATTCAATCCCTTCAAGCTCGAGAAAAAAATCCCAACAACAGATCTGCAGGCATGTATGCAAACAAGCAAGCAAGCTGAGAAAGGAAACGGTGTTGGGTTGTTGTGCAATCTGACCTCTTTTCTGACGATAGCACCCTGGAAGAAGAGAAGGGTGGTGCGATCGTCGAAGGAAGAGTGATCGTCGTGGAAGGAGGGAATGACATGCTTGTAGGGAGCAACGATGTCTTTGTTGATATTGGCGACATGGGAGGAATAGCGACCAAAATCCGCGACCACGAACATGGCATGGTGCAACACATGGCGCATGCGATCCATGCTGTTGGGATGATGAATGACGATGACATGGTCGTAACCTCCAGAAGCTTGCCACGCCGGCTGATTCTTCAAGAATCTCTCCACCTCTTGTTGAAGCTGCGCGTTCTTACGCTTGAGCTCCGGCTTGCTGGAATATCGGTTGTAGCTCAACGACGCGAAAAACGGGACGAAGATCACATCCGCTGTTTGCCAAGAATCCACCCGGAAAGCTGTGCATGGGGTCTGCCGATCCGGCATGTTGGACGTGACAAGATCATTGGTGAGCCAGAACTCAGGGCTATGTTGCTGGTAAAGCCCACCAGGATACGAAGGTATGTCCGATGAATTCTTGGGCCATATAGGTTTGCCTGCCGGAAATGCATCCGGCGCAATCATTCCATAGTGAAACTCCGACGGCAAATCGTACATGAAGACTTTGAGCTTGGCAGTAATGGGATCACATCCCGGAGGTCTTCGTCTACTACTACTACTACTACTACTACTACTATTCGGCAGCAACTCCGCACTGATCATCATCCGCTGATTATCTTCAAGAGAGCCGCTGGTGCTAACATCTAATATAGCAGCGTCGAAGCGATCAGTTTCATTTGTAGATCGTTTTTCTCCCAGAGATTCTGAATTTGAGGAGAGCTGCTGAGAGGTTTCATGCTCATGGGCCTGCGAGACTTGCAATGGGTAGCCGAGTTTACTAGGATAAGAAAGGTAAGCGACGTGGGGTTGCTCTTCCAGTGCAGGATCAGGACTGCTTCCACCACCCAAGGAGTCATGAGCAAACATAAAAGATCCGGACAAAGCGAAAATCGAGATAAGAGAAACAATGGCAAGAGTTACATAACTACTCCTAGCCTGCATCATCACTAGTCTCTGATTCACCAGCTCCGAGGAAACTGGCGATGGAGTCTCCACCTTCCCGCCACCGGGCATCATCATCCCCCGCTTCATTCCGGTTCTAGACCATCTATTCTCTCATATTCTCACAACCATATTCTCCCATCTCCTAGAGAAAAAATTACAAAAAAAAAACCCCCAAACAAGCAAACAAACCAAACACTAACTCCCCCACAATTCGCCTTCACCAAGACTCCTCGTCTTCGCAATTCACATCGACCCCAATGGAAGAAGATGAAGTTCTAAGATTCCTCTCTCAGAAGTCTCTGTTGTTTCTCTGTTTCTCTCTCTCCCTCTCTCGCTCGCTCTCGTGTGCGTAAGCGAGCGAGCGTGCGTTGCAAGACGACAATCTCGCGTCCGTTGCGGTGCGCAAGACGCACGCACGTAATCCAACGATTACTACGCCAAACTGCCGTGCACGTGAAGGAAGGAAAGAAAGCAAGGCCCTGCCCCCACACCCTCCCTCCCCCCTCCCCCCAAACAAAAAAAAGATAAGACGAAAAAGGGGGTTTAAAAAAAGTAAGTAACCAAAAAAGGCCACAAAACATGCAAGTATGACCCCGCTGATATAGATACGGCTTTTTTTTTTTCCTTTTTTAAAAAAGAGAGCAAGAATACAGGGATTTTCTTGTTTTCTTTTCCCAATTTTGTGAGGTTTTAAAAAACATACCAATTTTATTCAAAATTGTACTGGAAAATTAAAAACCTCCAATTTATATTTTACTTTATTTTTTCAAATCAAGAAGTTGTTGACACAGTGCGAAAATTTACCCAAATAAAAAAGGAACTTTACAGGGAATGTAGCCTAGTAGGAGGAAATTCATTGCTACAAAAAAAAACAAGAAGATGCCAAAAAAACGAAATAAAAAGAGATTTTTTTCTTCGGGTCCCAGAAATTTGACATGAAAAATCACTTTGGGGGGGGAGGGGGGGAGGGGAAACTCATAAAGTTGATTTTTTAATTATTAAAAAAAAACATGTTGGAGAGTTACGACATTGGTTTTTTTTTTTAAAGTAAAAAAATAGAAATGTTGATTTTATGCATTAATTTCAAATTTATCAAAACCTACAACCTCTTACAACTTTTGGAAAAAGAAAAAGAAAATTTATGCCAAAAGAACTTGATTGAAAATGAGTTGTGAGTGCAAACAGGAGGTACCCAGTACCCATGCTTCTTAGGATGGGTGTGCCTATTAGCCCATGTCATGGTGCAAACAGTTTTAGAAGTAAAAATTTCATGCAACCAATGAGAAGGCTCAGCACGGACTAAAGAGGGTCTAGTTTTTTTTTTTTCTTTTGAGTTGGAGGGAGGGGGGTAGGGATTATTTTGATTTTGTTTAGGGATACTGCCAATGTGTTCCCATCAAGTTCTCAAGGGGTTCCCAACCAAAACTCAAAGGGTTCCTCAAGGTCTTGATGTGTTCCTCAAGATGTTCCCAATAGCACCAAACTGTTATCCCATATCCTTTGTTCAAAGTTGAACAATGAAGATAGGCCAACAGGAAGCAGCTTTAGGGAGTGACCGAATGTTTTAAAAAAAATGGTGATGGGCCAATCAAAGTGGCTCCAAAAATATATGTATTTTTTGGAGCACCCCATCTAAACATTTTACTTTCCATGCAAGCCTTTTTTCTCTTTTTTTTGGGGGTGGGGGTGGTCAAAGTAAAGAGTTCCCAAGTTCCTCAAAGAGTTCCCAATAGCACCTGGCTTTTATCCCAAATGCTTTGGCGAATGTTGTCCTCCTTTCACCTATATAGGTGGGCCTAAGGGGAGGAACTCTATACTTCAAAATAGAAACTTCTATTTTGGGGAGCCTCCATAGTTTCATTTTTTTTTGAGTAATGGGCCAATCAAAATGGCTCATTGCCAAAACCTTTTTTTTATCAAACTTGGGAGGCACCTCATCTCATGAATAGGGGAGGTGGATTTGTACGTCTCTGCCATTAGCTTAGGTAAAAAATGGTGACAAACAAATGTACGAAAAGAGATTTGGATCAGCCAATGAGGAGACGTAGCATGCACCTAAGAGGCCAAAGGTGTTTTCTATTAGGGAAGGTGGGAAATTGGAATGGTCTTGGATTTCATGCCCCCTATTTTTTTTGGGTTGTTTCTAATGTGAGGTTTTATTGGTTTCTTTGCTTTTCCCACCGTTCCATTGCTGCTCTTCTTCAACGTGATGAGGACAAAACATGTGACGAGAGAATCTCAAACCTATGCAAATCTCATAAAGCTACAATATGGCCCATTTGAGACATGTTGCATGTGAAGTGGGAGCCTCTTGGCTGAGAGTGTCAAAAACGATATTGGACACATCCATGACTATTGGCGTAGGAGGTGCTGACAAAGATAATCCTTGATGTCAAAAGATGGAAATGTTTTGTGCAGGTTTATTGTTGCTTTTTCTCTTTGCAATGAATTTTTTTCATTTGTGCCAAAAAGAAAAAGCACAAAAGTGAAAGTGTTCATCAGGATGGAATGTGTGGTTGGGTTTTGCACATTGGAAAGTAGGCAACACGTTTTCACATCTTCCTTTCACATCTTCCTTTGCAAATGGTTGTCAAGTTTCGTATCTTGAGTATAAAGATATTGAACAAGGTCGTGAAGGAATAGTGTAGCGAGGGACGACTCAAAGAAAGCCCTGAATGACCATGGGCAAGGAATTCTAAAAGAATGAGTTGCATACATTTGGAGGTATGGTTTGTTATTGTATGAAGGCTATTGATGAGGACCATTTTCAATTTGTGCATCATGATGTTCATGCGGAGATGATGGAGGTTGGGATGTCAAAGTTTGTGAAGTATGGAGCCATGATAGTGAACAATCAAGTGCACCTCACACACTAGAATGCTTTGGAGTGTGTGACAATGTTCAATAAGCACAAGATGAAGGGGAGGATAAGAGTCTTGCTGAGGTCATGTTATAGATGATTCAAACAAGCCAATTTACCTTGCAACTAATTGGGTGGTTCCATTTCACAATGCTGGAACAGATTATTGAAAATAGAAATCCTTATGGAAATCCATGGTTGTTCCAAATTTGGTAGATTTTGAAAAGATCAAAATATGTTTTAAGAGAATTTCTCTCTCGAGTCCAAGATTTTGTGAAGCTGAAAAGGACTCGTTCAATCATCTTAGCAAAGACACACAGGAGCATATTGCAATTACCTATTGTTGGATGTTCTCAACAATTTGATTAAATTGCAACAAAAAGTCCTACGAAAGGAAATTTGTTGCATGAAGGTTAGGATTGATAGCTTAGTGATAATACATCACCAAGTGGGTTTTGACTTCAACTTTGTGCCCTTATGTGGAGATGACCTAACAATGCCCATGCCTTTTAAGTGCATATTGGTTCCTTCTATATCTCTTGTAAGAGTGAATGTAAAGAGCAATAAAACTTTTGTTTGATGTCAATCTCACTTGGCATTATAATGGAAACCTCTATTTTGGGGAGCGTCCACAGTTTTAATTTTGGTGTGTGATGGTTCATTGCAACAAAAGAATGGTGAAATTTGGAGACACCCCATCTACTTGATACAAACTTGAATTCTCCCTCCACCAATTGAGTTTATATCAATTAGTTGTGAGTGCATTGGATGTTCAAAGTTTTTTCTTTTGTGATAAGCCTCATTCATTGGCCAATCACCCAAACCAAAAAAGCAAAATTTAAAAAAAACAAAAAAACAAAAATCAGGCCTACTTGCTAAAATGAAAAGCATATTAAAGAAAAAAGGTTAGAAAGTACAAGTGTGCTCCCCCCTCCTTTAGTCTCTCCTAAAAAGTGAGACCCCACAATTGAAGACTAAAGCTCAAGTCCTTATAAACCAATCACTCAAGATAACTTGCCAACAAAACTAGAAAAAACAAATGTCATTGGCCCTTTACTAATGCCTCCCATATTTAATAACCAAACTTCAGTCAAATGGAGAATAGGAAAAGCTTTTGGGTCAATGGAACTCAAGGAACAAAACTAACCCTAGAAACAACACAGTGGGAACTTGATGGGAATCCCTTGGGAACTCAATGCGAACACATTTGGAACAACAAAATCCCCTTGGACCTACCCTTCCATTACAAATCCATCTCTGGTTAGATTCTTCTTTTTGGAATTGGACTAAGCCCGTTAGTTCCAAAGTGCCACTTTTTCTAAGAGCTGAAGTGATCTTGGAAATCTTGGTCTTGCTAATGGCCTACAGCTGGGGTGTTCCTGAAATAACCAGCGCTCCCTAAGCCTATTTCAGGCATGGCCCGACCCCGTAATATGTGACTATTATTTAGTTTAAAGCCTTTTCAACATGATACTTGGTGGGTACCCAACTGAGTCTCATGGTTAAAAATTAAGAAAAGTAACATGAGCAATTCAAAAAGCAAAATGCCTGAGGTAGATAGGTTGGTGAGCAAACACTTAAAGAACACAAAGGGTGAGAACTTTGAAGAACTCAAAGGATGTCAAGTCCTCACACACTGTTCCTATGCATCTGAAGCCCAAAGAACATTTGTAGCCTTTCAACTAGTGCTTCCACCACCTGAATTCGCTAAGGAAATGGAGAAGATATGGGGTCTTTGGTGTGAGGGTTTGTGTTCAGTGATGGATGAATTAAAACAGATTCATAGGATTTCAAAGTTTAAATTTTTTGATTGTTGCATCTTTGCCTCTGGAATACAAAGAACTTTTTGTAAAGCCCTAGTTGATGTACTCATCAGGTTTTAATATCGCTCAAAACGGACTAAAGTAAAAATGAGAAAAATATGAGACTGGTTAGATCACTCAAAATGTACTAAAATAAAAATGAGGAAGATATGACACTGGAAATAGAGAGTGGAACTAAAGAGGGGACTAGAGCTATTTTTTCAAAAAAATTGAATCAAACTATCACTCATCCTCTTCCTGTGTTTTTTTCTTCTTTACTTCCAAGGCTCGAAAATACAAGGCTGGAACTAAAGAGGGGGTCTAGAGTTATTTGTTCAAAAAAATTGAACCAAACTATCCCTAATCCTTTCATGTTTTCTTCTTCTTCTTTACTTCGAAGGCTCGAAAATACTCCTCTTCCTTTGTTTTCTTCTTCTTCTTTACTTCCAAGGCTCGAAAATACTCCTCTTCCTTTGTTTTCTTCTTCTTCTTTACTTCCAAGGCTTGAAAATATGAGGCTGGAACTAAAGAGGAGTCTCAAGCTATTTTTTCAAAGAATTTGAACCAAACTATCACTCATCCTCTTCGTGTGTTTTCTTCATCTTTACTTCCAATGCTCGAAAATATGAGGCTGGAACTAAAGAGTTATTTTTTCAAAAAAATTGAACCAAACTATTATTAATCCTTTTCCTGTGTTTTCTTCTTCTTCTTTACTTCCAAGGCTCATTGCTCTTCCTGTGTTTTCTTCTTCATCTTTACTTCAAAGGCTCAAAAATACAAGGCTGGAACTAAAGAGGGGTCTAGGACTATTTTCTCAAAAAAATTGAACCAAACTATCACTCATCCTCTTCCTGTGTTTTTTTCTTTACTTCGAAGGCTCAAAAAACATTTGTAAACTTCCAGCTTCCCAATCCATTGACACAAAAATAGCTCAATTTGCTTGAGGAATGACAAAAATATTGGAAAGGGTTTGATGATAGGTACATGTTCGGTAATGGGCTACCCTACCTGATTTCGAAAGTGAAATGCCAATAGGGGCAAGTGTTTCACATCAAAAGTCACCAAAACCATCCCTTTCTCTCTTCAGCGACAAGCTTCAGACTAAAGTTTTGTAATTTCATGAAAACAAGATAATCCAGCATTGAGAGGTTGCTCCAAATTCACAAAGGCCAACAACAAGGAGAGATTTGCATGAATGAGCCTCAGCAACAAAACTGCTTAGTCACAAGAATAGAAGTTCAATGACAACAAGTTGCACACCAAACCAAGCACCAAACCTATCATCAACATAATGTTTGCAGAAGCCCAGCAGCAAGGTGCAAAAGGCCCAAGCCACAGCAAGTTTCCCAGTCACAACAACCAAAGATAAGGTTCAAAAGACAAAATCCATGGTTAAAATTCTAAGCTCATCAGCAATGGTATATTCAGGAGCTCACATCCCAGTCCTGTCCACTGAACCAAACAGAGATGACAAAATCCACAACTCTGGAACAAGCAGAGACATTGGTCCTCACAACAGCAGCAGGCTACAGTATCCATTGAGAGCTTGAAAGTTCCATGTATTTATTATGAACTCAGCAGCTGCTGCAAACCCTGCCAATAGCTCAACAACAAATGAGATAAAAGCAAATGGAAATGGTTCTTCTTCGGCATAGTAGCAGCAGCATGGCAAGAGTCAAGTCTCAATGCTCAAATTATCTATTCCCTAAACCCAAAAGTTATGTGAAGTGCACCAAAGATCAGTGCTAACCCCAATAAAAGAGTATGAAAGAAGATCTTAATGGCAGACCCAGTTTATCGACTAAGGCTTGAGAAGGAAGGGGCAGGGAGGGGGATTACACTGCAAAAATGTCTTATGCATATGGGCGGCATTCGCTGAAGAATTGTAAATGTAAAAAAGAAAAAGGTACCAAGTTGCTAATGGATTTGAATTTGCCATATCCAGCATATTCTCTGTGGCGCAATGGATTTTCACCAGGAATGATGTGTCCCGAACAATCAACACATCACCAGGATTGTATCAGGATTCAAATCTGATGAAAGATCAGGAATCAGGGTTAGGGTATTAGGACTCCTCACGCTAGAAAGGGCTGATGGAACAACATGCGGTGGGATGCTGATTGAGCAAGAGCCTCCTCCTCTAGTCCTTCTTGGGCTCTTCTACCACACCGCCAGTGGTAGGCAGACCCACAAACACCTTGAAAGCATCGTATATTCCCCACTGTGCTCCAGTGAGGGTTCCAATCATGATGATCCGCAGCGGCAAGCCACGAGTGAAGAGCGCCGTCACACCCATCTGATTCACAGCTTGTGAGACCGTGGCTCCCTTGGCGTTGTTCAAGAATGACACCAAGTTGTCAGCCGGATGGGAAATGATGGCACAAGCAACACCAGCTATGTAGCCTGCAGAGAAACTCACTCCCAGTTGAGTGGATTTGGAACATTCACTCTTGGGCACAGGGACGACGTACTTGTACAGCGCCTCCACTGTGCTCTCAAAGGTAGCAAACTTCATCATAGTGTAAGGGATCTGTCGGGCCCAAAGAGGGACTAATCCCTTGTAAAGACCTCCAACGCCTTCGTTGGCAATGATCTTGGGGAAGCCGTCAACGAGACCCTTAGCAAACCCTGGCTGTGTTTGCACACGTACCTTGACGGCCTCAAAGGGGCAAAGACCCACATCGGCAATGACCTCGGCAGAAGCTGAACCTGCGAGGTAGATCAAGGTCTTGTACTTCTTCGCGTTCTCAGCTCCGACTATGTCTGAGTAAGTCTTCTTGAAGTACTCGTAGAAGCCATACTTGCAAGCTCCTTGAATGCTGTAGCCGAGCAGCGTGGGTGCCCATCCTCTGAACAGCCCTGTGGTTCCTTGTTCCTTGACCAGCAGAGAGAAGCCTCCTGCAATACTCTTGTACTTCTCGGGCGCGATCTGCATATTGCACTTGACGACATCGATGGGTGTGACTGCCATGTGTGTCAGGCCACAACAGAGAGTTCCCCCGATAGCACAAGCTCGGTAATACTCAGGAGAAAACATCTTGATTTTTCCCTCGCTGGCAGCGGGAATAATGAACTCCGGTGCCTTTCCCACGCTGCTACTGCTCGCCGCAGTCAGGGCAGGGGTGGTCATGAACCTCCGATGCAGCGAGCTGGAAGACAAAGCTCCTCCGCCATAACTCGCCATTCCTCCAACCACAGGAGGAGGAGGAGATGAGTATGATCCCCTGTGGTTATACAGAAACTCGGGCAGCATGCTGCTGTTCTTCCTCTCTGCAAGATCCATCGCTACTGCAAAAACTCCCTTGCAAAAATACACAAACTCCCAGATCCGCCAAGAAAAACTGCAACAACAAACAAATCTCAGAGACTCAACACTTTCACAACGAAGATGAAGAAGCTAAGCGCTAGAAAGAGTGCACCGACACACGCAGAGAGACCGGAGACTCTGGAGCGCCAACGACGATTGTTCTCGCAGATCGCATTATACGTACGCGATCTCAAGAGACCACAAAATGTTCACCACCCACGCCCGCGAGAGACAGAGAGAGAGAGAGAGAGAGGAAGTTGCCGCCCAACGGACAGGGAGAAAGCGACATTCAAAACCCTATTACCCGAGCGCCGTCCAGCGGACGGTGAAAACTGAAAACCCTAATGAATCAACGCCGTCAGGCGGCCGGCGGTGGGACCGAAATTTCCTTCCTTTCTTCGAAGTTTTAATATCTCAAATGCTGCTGTTAGGGACCTCAGGGTTTTTCTCTTTGTTTTTTCAATTTTGTGGTTTCAAAAGTCTGGCAGATTTTTTCTTTTCTTTTTTTGAATTTACAAAAATAATGAATTTATCCAAAATTTTCCCAATTTTTTTTTGTCGCCACAGTGCAAAAATCCCCCCCCCCCCCCCCCCCCCCCCCCGGGGGGGTGAAGAGGGGGGGGGGGGGGTGTTTTTTTTTTTTTTTTGTTAAAAAAAAAAAAAATATTTGTTTTAACTAAAAAAAAAAAGG